>Ga0182742_1000177_pt1 | contig 120933 bp, 125 predicted proteins | sample eDN5th37CBELigMG_FD_128880 | JGI IMG/M metagenome (GOLD analysis project Ga0182742, IMG submission 128880) | Enriched Miracle-Growth compost microbial communities from Emeryville, California, USA - eDNA 5th pass 37_C BE-Lig MG (version 2)... ... | reverse complement strand
GCCGGCATTGACCAGCGGCGTGCCGTGGATGTTGCCGGTGACGAGGATGCCGCCCGAAATGGTGAAGAGCGCGAAGAGCAGGATGATGAAGGACATGTATTCGAGCAGCATGGTGTGCAGAACCGCGCCCAGCGCGATGCCGAAGCCATGCGCGGCCACCATGGGTACCAGCGCCAGCGCCGCCCAGCCGGCCGCGATCTTGCCGTAGTGATGCTCCCAGACATGCGGGAAGAGAAGCGGACCGGTGGCGATCGACAATAGTAGGCCGGCAAAGGGAATGGCCCACAGGAGCGACATGTCCGCTCCCGGCAGCCCCTCGGCCGCGAAGGCGCAACCGGGCGCGAGCACGCCAACCAGCGCCAGCGTCATCGTGCGCGTCACATGAAGCATCGAATCCCCTCCCGGTTCCGGCATTTCCAATAACCCCCGCGACGGAGCGGGGAAAGGCTGGAACGGCATTGGCCGCTGCGGGCGGGGCAAGAGCGCTCCTGTTGACATAAAATCAAACGTTTGATTAAACTGTGTCATGAACAGCGAAACCGACAGGGAAATCGCTTCCGGCGCGGAGCGCACGCGGGCGGCATTGATCGAGACGGGCCTGCGCCTCTTCGGCCAGCACGGTTTCGACGCCACCTCGACGCGGATGATCGCCGCCGGGGCCAAGGCCAATATCGGCAGCATCGCCTATCATTTCGGCGGCAAGGAGGGCCTGCGCGACGCCTGCGCGCAGCGCATCGTGGAGATGGTGCAGAGCGTGGCGACCCCGCTGCTCGCCGCGGCCTCAGCGGCCGCCAAGGACCAGGACGCGGCCACGGCGCTGCTGCACCGCATCCTGGAGCGCATGATCCGCTTCATGGTCGCCGATCCGCAGGCAGGCCTCGCCGTGCAGTTCATCCTGCGCGAGATGACGCTGCCCACCCGCGCGCTGGACATCGTCTATGCCGGCGTCTTCGAGCCGGTGCACCGGACGGCCTGCGCGCTCTGGGCCTCCGCCACCGGCGCCGAGGCCGAGAGCGAGGCGACGCGCATCGACGTGTTCACCATGATCGGCCAGGTCGTCTATTTCCGCATCGGCCGCGAGGCCGTGCTGCGGCGCATGGAATGGCAGGCGATCGGCCCGGACGAGGCCTCGGCCATCGTGGCGTCGGCGCGGCGCAATCTCGATGCGGCGATCGCCGCGCGACGAAAGGACCATCCATGAGCCTCCTGTGCGCCCTGCCGCTGGCCGCCGCGCTTTTCGCCTCCTGCGCCGGCGAAGGCCCGCTCGCGGTCGGCTATGTCGAGGGCGAGAACGTGCTGCTTGCCCCGATCGACACCGCGCAGGTCCGCACGGTCGCCGTGCGGCGGGGCGACCGCGTGGCCGCCGGCGACCTGCTGGCGGAGCTGGAAAGCGAGGATGCGCGGCTCGCCGTGGCGGAGGCCGAAGCCGCGCTCCAGCAGGCGAAGGCCCAGCTTTCCGACCTGAGGCAGGGCAAGCGGCCGGAGGAGATCGCCGTGCTGCAGGCGACGCTGCAATCGTCCCGCGCGCAGGCAGACGAGGCCCGCCGCGTGCTGGAGCGCACCCGCGACCTCGCCTCGCGCGGCATCATGACGAAAGCGGACCTCGACAGGGCCGAAACCGCGCAGGCGCAGGCCGACGCCGCGGTCGGACAGGCCGAGGCCAATCTGGCGGTCGGCGGCCTTCCCGCGCGTGAGGAGACCATCAAGGCGGCGGAGAATCAGGTTTCTCGCGCGCAAGCCGTATTGGAACAGGCGCGCTGGCGGCTGTCGAAGCGGCGCATCGCGGCGCCCGGGCCGGGCGAGGTGCAGGACATCATCCGCAACGAGGGCGACACGGCGGGGCCGGCTGCGCCGGTGCTCTCCCTGCTGCCGGACGGCGCGGTCAAGCTCAAGCTCTACGTGCCCGAGCCGGCCTTCGCCTCCGTATCCGTCGGCGCGCTGCTCAGGGTGCGCTGCGACGGCTGCCCGGACGACCTCACCGCGCGGGTCAGCTATGCCTCGACCGCGCCGGAATTCACGCCGCCGGTGATCTATTCGCTGGAGACGCGCCAGAAGCTGGTCCATCTCGTCGAAGCCCGGCCGGAGGGTGCGGCCGCGCGGCTGAAGCCCGGCCAGATCGTCGACGTCGTGCTTGCGGAGGCGGCCGATGGCCAACGCGATTGAGGTGCACGACCTCGTCAAGCGCTTCGGCGGCCGCACCGTGGTGGACCACGTCTCCATGACGGTGCGCGAGGGCGAGATCGTCGGCTTCCTCGGCCCCAACGGCTCGGGCAAGACCACGACGATCCGCCTGATGTGCGGCCTGCTCACTCCGGACGGCGGCGAGGGGCGCGTGCTCGGCTTCGACCTCAGGACCGAGAGCCTGAAGATCAAGCGCGAGGTCGGCTACATGACGCAGAAGTTCTCCTTCTACGAGGACCTGACCATCGCCGAGAACCTCGAATTCGTCGCCCGGCTCTACCGGCTGAAGCCGGTGCGCGAACATGTGGACCGCACGCTGGCGGATCTGGGACTGACCAGCCGGCGCGACCAGCTCGCCGGCACGCTGTCGGGCGGCTGGAAGCAGCGGCTGGCGCTCGCCGCCTGCATCATGCACAGCCCGAAGCTGCTCCTGCTCGACGAGCCTACCGCTGGCGTCGACCCCAAGGCGCGGCGCGAGTTCTGGGACGAGATCCACCGGCTCGCCGCCGACGGTCTCACCGTGCTCGTCTCCACCCACTACATGGACGAGGCCGAGCGCTGCCACAGCATCAGCTACATCGCCTATGGCAAGATGATCGCCTCGGGCAGCGTCGAGGAGGTGGTGCGCGGCGCCGGGCTCTCCACCTTCGTCGTGCGCGGGCCGGACCTCGGCGCGCTGGCCGACGAGATCCGCGCCCTTCCCGGCGTCGAGCAGGTGGCGCCTTTCGGCACCACGCTGCATGTGGTCGGCTCGGATGCGGGCGCCCTCGATGCGGCGCTCGGCGCCCTTGCGGCGCGGCCGGGCATCGGCGTGGAGCGCGGCGAGACCAGCCTCGAGGACGTCTTCATCCAGTTCATGAGCCGGTCGCAGGACAATATGCAATGAGACGGCTCTCGCCTGCCCGGCTCGGCGCCCTGCTGACCAAGGAATTCATCCAGATGCGCCGCGACCGCATCACCTTCGCCATGATGCTCGCCGTGCCGCTGGTGCAGCTCCTGCTGTTCGGCTACGCCATCAATTCCGATCCCAAGCAGTTGCCCGCCGCCCTGCTGGCGCTCAGCCAGGACCGCTACACGCGCGCCATGGTGTCGGCGCTGGAGACGACCGGCTACTACCGCTTCGACCATGTGGTGACGAGCGCCGAGGAAGCCGAGGCGCTGATCGCCTCCGGCGAGGTGGTGTTCGTGGTGACGATCCCCTCCGATTTCGCCCGCCGGGTGGACCGGGGCGAGCGGCCGCAGATCCTGATCGAGGCCGACGCGACCGACCCGTCGGCCGCCAGCGGCGCCATCTCGACGCTGGGAACGGTGGCCCAGCAGGCGCTGACGCGCGAGCGCGGCGCGCCGGCGAACGCCGCGCAGACCGACGGCCAGATCGATGTCGTCGTGCACCGCCGCTACAATCCCGAAGGCGTGTCGCAATACAATATCGTGCCCGGCCTGCTCGGCGTCATCCTCCAGATGACGATGGTGATGATGACCTCCATCGCGCTCACCCGCGAGACCGAGCGCGGGACGATGGAGAACCTGCTCGCCATGCCGGCCACGCCGCTGGAGATCATGCTGGGCAAGGTGCTGCCCTATCTGGTGGTGGGCGCGGTGCAGGTGGTGGTCGTCCTGTCCACGGCGAGCCTGCTGTTCGGCGTGCCCTTCGTCGGCGGCATGGGCCTGCTTCTGTCGGCGATCCTGCTCTTCGTGCTGGCGCTGGTGCTGCTCGGCTATACCTTCTCCACCATGGCGCGCACGCAGATGCAGGCGCTGCAGCTCACCTTCTTCTTCTTCCTGCCCTCCATCATGCTGTCGGGCTTCATGTTCCCCTTCCGCGGCATGCCGGACTGGGCGCAGTGGATCGGCGAGGCGTTTCCGCTCACCCATTTCCTGCGCATCATCCGCGCCGTGATGCTGAAGGGGGCCGGCGCGTCCGACATCGCGCTGGAGACCGCCGTGCTGACGCTCTTCGTGCTCGCCTATGCCGCGCTGGCGCTGCTGCGCTTCCGCCGCACGCTGGACTGACACGCTTTGTCCCATTGCCTTTGGCGGCGGAGAAGCTAAGAAGCGGCGAGGCAAGGAGCGTCGCGCGATGAGCACCGTCACCCAGATCCCGCCGCTGGTCACCGTCTTCGGCGGTTCAGGCTTCCTCGGACGCCATGTCGTCCAGGCGCTGGCGCGCCGCGGCTACCGCATCCGCGTGGCCTGCCGCAGGCCGGACCTCGCGGGCCATCTGCAGCCGCTCGGCAATGTCGGCCAGATCCAGCCGGTGCAGGCCAATCTCCGGGTGCGCTGGTCGGTCGACCGCGCCGTGGCGGGCGCCGACTATGTGGTGAACCTCGTGGCGATCCTCCACGAAGGCGGCCGCCAGCGCTTCGACGCGATCCATTCCTTCGGCGCGCGTGCCGTCGCCGAGGCGGCGCGGGCGGAAGGGGCAGCGCTGGTGCATGTCTCGGCCATCGGCGCCGATGCCAAGTCGCCCGCGCACTACGCCCGCAGCAAGGCCGCCGGCGAGCGGGCCGTGCTGGAGACGCTTCCCGACGCGGTGATCTTCCGCCCCTCCGTCATGTTCGGTCCCGAGGACGGCTTCTTCAACCGCTTCGCGACCATGGCGCGCTACACGCCGGCGCTGCCGCTGATCGGCGGCGGCCACACCCGCTTCCAGCCCGTCTACGTCGCCGACGTCGCCGAGGCGATCGCGCGCGCGGTGGACGGCGACGTGCCGGGCGGCCGCATCTACGAGCTCGGCGGCCCCGAGACCCTCACCTTCCGCCAATGCATGGAGCGCATGCTGGCCACCATCGACCGCAAGCGCTGGCTCGTGCCGGTGCCGTGGTTCATCGCGCGCCTGCAGGGCGCCATCCTCGGCATGCTGCCCAAGCCGCTGCTGACCAGCGACCAGGTGAAGCTGCTCGAGACGGACAATGTCGTCTCGGCGGAGGCCGAGCGGGACGGCCGCACCCTGACGGGCCTCGGCATCAGGCCGAAATCGATCGAGGCGATCCTCGCCTCCTATCTGTGGACCTACCGGCCGGCGGGCCAGTTCACCAAGCCGCAGCAGGGCTGAGGCGCGCTTGGAAACAGTCGCCGCCCTTCTTCCCGAGGGCGTCGGGATCGCGGCGGCCTGCGTCCTCGTCGTCGCCAGCTTCTTCACCTCGGCGCTGACCGCCGCCTTCGGCGTCGGCGGCGGCATGGTCATGCTGCTGCTGATGGGCATGCTCATGCCGGTGGCGACGCTGATCCCGGTGCATGGCGCGGTGCAGCTCGGCTCCAACAGCGGCCGCGCCTGGCATCAACGGGCCCATGTGCGCTGGACGGTGGTGGCGCCCTTCGCCGCCGGCAGCGTGTTCGGCGCCATTGCCGGCTTCTTCGTCGTGGTGCAACTGCCGGATGCATTGCTCAAGCTGGTTCTCGGCTGCTTCGTCATCGCCATCACCTGGATCGCGATCCCCAGGGCCGACCGCATCGGCCCGGCGACGCTGGCCGTCGCCAGCGCGGTGCTGGCCGTCATCTCCATGTTCGTCGGCGCGACCGGGCCGCTCCTGTCGGCGCTCTTCGCGCAGATCTTCGCCGGCGACCGCAAGGCGCTGGTTGCTACCCATGGCGCGGCCATGATCGCCCAGCACGGGCTCAAGATCGTCGTCTTCGCGCTGGCCGGCTTCGCCTTCGCGGCCTGGATGCCGCTGATCCTCGCCATGATCGCGTCGGGCTTCCTCGGCACCGTCTACGGCACGACCCTGCTCGACCGCATCCCGGAAGAAAGCTTCCGCAAGTGGTTCCGCATCGGCGTGACGCTGCTGGCGCTCGACATGCTGCGCCAGGGCATCGCCGGCTACCTCTAAGCGCTGCTAAGTTTTTCAGCCGCATTTGTGCGACGCCAGACGATTCCGTCTGGCTGCAAAATGCTCTAACCCCAGATGAGCAGGGCGGCCAGCCCGACCGCGCCGACGAGGATGCGCCACCAGCCGAACAGCGCGTAGCCGCGCCGCGACACGAAATCGAGCAGGCCGCGCACCACGAAGACGGCGACGATGAAGGACATCACGAAGCCCACGGCGATGACCGGCAGGTCGGCGGCCGTCAGCACGTCGGCATTCTTGTAGAGATCGTAGGCGAAGGCGCCGGCCATGGTGGGCATGGCGAGGAAGAAGGAGAACTCCGCCGCCGAGCGCTTGTCGGCGCCGAGCAGCAGCGCGCCGACGATGGTGGAGCCCGAGCGCGAGGTGCCGGGGATCATGGCGAGGCACTGGGCGAGCCCGATGCCGAGATAGACGCCCATCGGATATTGCGTGATGTCGGTGTAGTTCGGCCGCAGCGCCCAGCGGTCCACCCACAGGAGCACGAAGCCGCCGAGGATCAGCGCGATGCAGATGGTCATCGGCGATTCGAACAGCACCGTCTTGATGAAATCATGCGCCAGCGCGCCGATCACCGCCGCCGGCAGGAAGGCGACGAGGATGCCGAGGACGAAATACTGCGTCGCCCGGTCGCGCGGCAGCTTGACCAGCATCGACCACAGCCGGCCGAAATAGACGCTGAGGATGGCGAGGATCGCGCCGAGCTGGATCAGCACCTCGAAGGCCTTGCCGGTCGACCGGAAGCCCATAAAATGGCCGGCTAAAAGAATATGTCCGGTCGAGGAGACGGGAATGAACTCTGTCAGGCCCTCGAGGATTCCCAGCAGGAAGGCCTGGATGATGGACTGGTCGGGCATGAGCTCTCCGCGCGGGATGCTTGTCACCACGGGGCTCTGCGCCTATAGGTCGCGACCGTGGTCGTTCGCCCGTGAATCGGGCCGCCGAGACTTATCCGCCCCGACCGCACATTGCCAGACCCGAGGGATGTTCGCCGCGTAATGCTGACGCTTTTCCATTTCCCGCTGTTCGCCGGCTGCCGCTTCGTCCGCCTTTCCTTCGGCGAGTACAGCGAGGAGCTGGCGCTGATCGAGGAGAAGCCGTGGGTGCGGCGCAAGGAGTTTCTGGCGCTCAACCCGGCCGGCAACGTGCCGGTGCTGCTGGCCGAGGGCGACGTGCCGATCGTCGGCGCCAGCGTGATCGCCGAATATGTCGACGAGACGCGCGGCGCCTACAAGCGCGACAAGCGGCTCTTCGCGGAGGATCCGTTCGAGCGCGCCGAGATCCGCCGGCTGATCGAATGGTTCCTCGACAAGGCCGAGACCGAGGTGACGCGCCACCTGGTGCGCGAGCGGGTGCTGAAGCCCCACATGGCCGACGGCTCCGGCGGCGCGCCCGATGCCGGCGTCATCCGCGCCGCGCGCACAAACATCCGCCAGCACCTGAAATATGCCAACTGGCTCGCCGGCACGCGCAACTGGCTGGCCGGCAACCGGCTGACCTATGCCGACCTCGCGGCGGCCGCGACCTTCTCGGTGCTCGACTATCTGGGCGAGATCCCCTGGCAGGACTATCCGGCGGCGCGCGACTGGTATTCGCGCATGAAGTCGCGCCCCGCCTTCCGGCCGCTGCTGGCCGACCGCGTGCGCGGCCTGTCGCCGGTCTCGCATTACGCGGACCTCGATTTCTGATGGGCGCCGCCGGACCATCCGGCGATACGAAGCGCCTGCGCGCGCTGCTCGAGAAGGCCGCGCTGTCGGCCGGCTTCGACGTGGTCAGGGTGACCCAAGCCGACGGTTCCGACGAGACCGCGGCGCGGCTGGCGACATTCCTCGCCGCCGGCCGCCATGGCGATATGGGCTGGATGGCCGAGACGCAGGCACGGCGCAGCCGCCCCACCGCCATGTGGCCCGAGGCACGCACCGCCATCATGCTCGGCATGAACTACGGTCCCGATGACGACCCGCTGCCGCTGCTTGAGCAACGCGACCGCGCCTACATCTCCGTCTATGCGCGCAACCGCGACTATCACGACGTGATCAAGGGCCGGCTGAAGGAGCTGGCCGGCCGCTTCGCCTCGCAGAGCGGGGCCGACGTGAAGGTTTTCGTCGATACGGCGCCGCTGATGGAGAAGCCGCTCGCCGCCGCGGCCGGCCTCGGCTGGCAGGGCAGGCACACCAACCTCGTCAGCCGCCAGTTCGGCTCGTGGCTGTTCCTCGGCGCGATCCTGACCACCGCCGAGCTGGAGCCCGACGCACCGGAGACCGACCATTGCGGCTCCTGCCGCGCCTGCCTCGACATCTGCCCGACCGACGCCTTCCCCGCGCCCTACCAGCTCGATGCGCGCCGCTGCATCTCCTACCTCACCATCGAGAACAAGGGGCCGATCCCGCACGAATTCCGCAACGCCATGGGCAACCGCATCTATGGCTGCGACGACTGCCTCGCCGCCTGCCCGTGGAACAAGTTCGCGCAGGCCGCTCGCGAGGCGAAGTTTTCCGCCCGCGAGGACCTGACGGCACCCACGATCGCCGAACTGCTGGCGCTGGACGACGCGGCTTTCCGCGCCCGCTTCTCCGGCTCGCCGGTCAAGCGCATCGGGCGCGACCGCTTCGTGCGCAACGTGCTGATCGCAGCCGGCAATTCCGGCGAGGCCAGCCTTGTCGGGCAGGTCCGCGCCCTGACCGCCGACCCCGCGCCCGTCGTGCGCGGCGCGGCGGTGTGGGCGCTGGCGCGGCTTGCGCCCGCCGAGGCTCGGCACCTGGCGGCGGAACGGATGCGCGACGAAGACGACGCGGACGTCGCATCGGAATGGCGGAGCGTCGGCAAGGATTGCAGCGAGGCAGCATGACGACGCGGTTTCTCCTTCTCGGCGCCGGCTATTCCGCCCGCGCTTTCGCAGAGCGCCTGAAGGGCCGCGCGGACATTGCGGGCACGCGCCGCACGGCGGAAAGGGCGAGCCTGCTCGCCGCGTCCGGCATCGCGCCGCTGGGCTTCGACGGAACTGCGATCACGCCCGAACTCGCAGATGCGCTGCGGCGCACGACGCATCTCGTCGTATCGGCGGCGCCTGCGCCCGACGATCCGTTTCTCAGCGCGCTCCAGCAGCCGCTGAAGGAGGCCATGCCTGAACTGCGCTGGGTCGGCTATCTCTCCACCGTCGGCGTCTACGGCAATCATGACGGCGCCTGGGTGACGGAGGAAAACGCCTGCCTGCCGCGACCGGGCCGTTCGGATGGACGCCTTGCGGCGGAACAGGCATGGACGGCGGCGGGGCGCGAGGCCGGCGTGCCGGTCGCCCTGCTGCGCCTGTCGGGCATCTACGGGCCGGGCCGCAACGCCTTCGCCAATCTCGCCGCCGGCACGGCGCGGCGCATCGTCAAGCCCGGCCAGATCTTCAACCGCATCCATGTTGCCGACATCGCCGGCGCGCTCGACCTGCTGGCGCAGAAGGAACTCGGCGGGCCCTTCAACGTCTCCGACGACGAGCCCTCGCCGCCGCAGGACGTGGTGGCCTATGCGGCCGGGCTGATGGGCGTGGAGCCGCCGCCCGAGATCGCCTTCGACGACGCCGAGATGACGCCGATGGCGCGTTCCTTCTATGGTGAGACGAAGCGCATCGCCAATGCGAAGCTCAAGGCCGCGGGCTACGCCTTCCGGTATCCGGATTACCGGGTCGCGCTCGACGCCATGTGGCGCGAGGGCAACTGGAACGCGCGGGTCTGAGCCGGACCATAAAAATGCCGCGTGCCGGTGATTGGAAACTCACGCCGCGCAACATGATCGTGAACGCCGTGGTAAGGTTCCGATAACCATGTCGCGCGACTGTGCCGCGGGGGCGCGATTGCATTCGGAGACGCGCATGATCGGAAAATGGGCCGCGAAGGCGGGAGCGGCGATACTCGCCGCGCTGATCTGGCAGGGCGACATCGCCACGGCCGAACCGCTGGCCAAGGACCTGTTCGGCAGCCAGCCGCTGCCGGCGGTGGCGGCGAATGCACGTTCCTACGGCTTCTATTCGAAAGGCTGCTTCACCGGCGGCATGGCGATCGCAACCGATGGTCCGCACTGGCAGGCCATGCGCCTGTCGCGCAACCGGCGCTGGGGGCATCCGGCGATGATCGACCTGCTGGAGCGCTTCTCGCGCGATGCGGCGGCGGACGGCTGGTCCGGCCTGCTGATCGGCGACGTGTCGCAGCCGCGCGGCGGACCGATGCTCTCCGGTCATGCCTCGCACCAGATCGGACTCGATGCCGACATCTGGTTCACCCCGATGCCGGAACGGCGTCTGTCGCCGGGCGAACGCGAATCGATCGAGATGCGCTCCATGCTCAAGGGCGATTCGCTCTATGTCGACGACCGGCGCTGGACGCCCGCCCATGCGGCGGTGCTGAAGCGCGCCGCGAGCTACACCCAGGTCGAGCGCATCCTCGTCCATCCGGGCATCAAGAAGAAGCTCTGCGACACCGTCACAGGCGACCGCTCTTGGCTCGCCAAGGTGCGGCCGTTCTGGGGGCACGATTCGCATTTCCATATCCGCATCGGCTGCCAGCCGGGATCGTCGGGCTGCCGCGAGCAGGACCCGGTGCCGAAGTCGGACGGATGCGACAAGTCGCTGGCATGGTGGTTCACCGAGGAGCCGTGGCGCCCCGCGAAAGGCCCGGCAAAACCCCGCGCGCGCGACGTGATGACGCTCGCCGCGCTGCCGAAGGAATGCCGCGCCGTCCTCGCTGCGCCGTCGCCGGCCAACGAGCAGGTGGTCACCGTCACCGGACGCGGCGGTTCGACCGTCGCCGGCCCCGTGCCGCCCGTGACGGCCAATGCCTTCGCGCCGGTGCCGGCCGCCGCCGTGCCGTTGCCGACGCCGCGGCCCGCCGACTGAGAGAGCCCCGTGCGCGCCGCCGCCTGCCGTGTTATGGGCTTTCGGAGGCGAGGCAAGAGAGGCGGTCGCCGCCCTGCGGGGTGCGCGACCTGAAGGCAATATGGACGACGGAAACGCGTTTCCCGTGCTGCTGGGCGATATCGGCGGCACAAATGCGCGCTTCTCGATCCTGCCTTCGATGGGTGAGCCGCCGGTCGATTTCCCGGTCATGCAGACCGCCGCCTTCGCCACCATCGACGATGCGATCGCCGCCGCGATCGCGGCCCGGCCGGCCCTTGCGCCGCGCACGGCCGTGCTGGCGGTGGCCGGCCCGGTGGACGGCGACGAGATCGACCTCACCAATTGCGACTGGATCGTTCGCCCGAGGCAGCTCTTCGACACGATCGGCCTGTCGGACGTGATCGTGCTCAACGATTTCGAGGCGCAGGCGCTGGCCGTCGTGGCGCTCGGCCGCGAGCACATGGTTCCCATCGGTCCGGAACATCCCGTCCTGCCCGGCGGGCGCGTGGTGATGGGACCCGGCACGGGGCTCGGCGTGGCCGGCCTCGTCCATGCCCGCGACATGTGGATTCCGGTTCCGGGCGAAGGCGGCCATGTCGACATCGGCCCGCGGACAGCGCGCGACCACGAGATCTGGCCGCATCTGGAGCCCATCGAGGGGCGCATATCGGGCGAGCAGATGCTGTGCGGACGCGGCCTGGTGAACATCTATCGCGCCATCTGCGCCGCCGACGGCGTCGCGCCTGAAATGGCCGACCCGGCCGACATCACCGCCGCCGCGCTGGCACGCGGCAACGGTCAGGCCGTCGAGGCGGTCGATCTCTTCGTCACCTGCCTCGGCCGCCTCGCCGGCGACCTCGCGCTCGTCTTCATGGCGCGCGGCGGGGTCTATCTCACCGGCGGCATCGCGCAGAAGATCGTGCCCGCCTTGCAGAGCGGCCTGTTCCGCGCCGCCTTCGACGACAAGGCGCCGCATGGCGCGCTCGTCCGCGCCATGCCGGTGCATGTGGTGGCGCATCCGCTTGCCGCGCTCGTGGGCCTGGCCGCCTATGCGCGCGAGCCGCATCGCTTCGGCGTCGAGACGAAAGGTCGCCGCTGGCGCCGCTGAGTTCCTTGCTTGACGTAAAACCGCGATGCACGTCTGCTGGAACTGCGCTGATTGTTGCATCTGAGCGCCGCGCGCGGCATAGCTCTTTCGCACGAAAAGGGGACCTCCCATGGACGATATGGCGCTGGTGGTTGTCGGAGCGGCCGGCCGCATGGGCCAGGCGCTGGCGCGCGCCATCCACGCGATTCCGGGCGCGCGGCTCGTCGCTGCGCTGGAGCGCAGGGGCTCGCCGCATCTCGGCCGCGATGCCGGCGAGCTCGCGGGGCTCGGCCCGCTCGGCGTCGCCATCACCGACGACCCGCTGCCGGTGCTCGCAACGGCCGACGGCGTGCTCGATTTCTCCACGCCTGCCGCAAGCGTGGCGCTTGCCGGCTATGCCGCGCAGGCGCGCATCGTCCATATCATCGGCACGACCGGCTGCACGGCGGAGGACGATGCGAAGATCGCCGCCGCCGCGCGGCACGCGACCATCGTCAAGTCGGGCAATATGAGCCTCGGCGTCAACCTGCTCGCCGTGCTGGTCGAGCAGGCCGCACGGGCGCTGGATGTGGCCGACTTCGACATCGAGGTGCTGGAGATGCACCATCGCAACAAAGTGGACGCGCCCTCCGGCACCGCCCTGCTGCTGGGCGAGGCCGCCGCCGCCGGGCGCGCCGTCGCGCTGGCGGAAAATTCGGTGCGCGTTCGCGACGGCCACACCGGCGCGCGCGAGGCGGGCACGATCGGCTTCGCCACGCTGCGCGGCGGCTCCGTCGTCGGCGACCATTCCGTCATCCTCGCCGGTCCGGGCGAGCGCATCACGCTGTCCCACCATGCCGAGGACCGCGCCATCTTCGCGCGCGGCGCGGTCAAGGCCGCGCTGTGGGCGCGCGACAGGAAGCCCGGTCTCTATTCCATGCGCGACGTGCTGGGTCTTTCCTGACCCCTCCATCCGAACCCGAAAGGAAAAAGCCGCAATGTCCGGAACCCTCGTCCTCGTCCGCCACGGCCAGAGCGAATGGAACCTCAAGAACCTGTTCACCGGCTGGAAGGATCCGGGCCTGACGGAGCAGGGCCATGCCGAAGCCAGGGCCGCCGGCGCTAAGCTCGCCGCGCGCGGCCTGAAATTCGACATCGCCTTCACCTCGGTGCTGGCGCGCGCGCAGACCACCTGCGCCCACATCCTGGATGCGACCGGCCAGAGCGGGCTGGAGACGATCCGCAACCAGGCGCTCAACGAGCGCGACTATGGCGACCTTTCCGGTCTCAACAAGGACGATGCACGCGCCAAATGGGGCGAGGAGCAGGTGCACATCTGGCGCCGCTCCTATGACGTGCCGCCGCCCGGCGGCGAGAGCCTCAGGGACACAGGCGCGCGCGTCTGGCCCTATTACCTGCACGACATCCAGCCGCATGTGCTGCGCGGCGAAACGGTGCTCGTCGCCGCCCACGGCAATTCGCTGCGCGCGTTGATCATGGCGCTGGACGGGATGACGGGCGAGGAGGTCGTGGCGATGGAACTCGGCACCGGCGTGCCAGTCGTCTACCGGCTCAATGCGGACTCGACGGTCGCCTCCAAGGAAATCCTGTAGAGCGATCCCAGCGAAAGTGCGCAGCGGTTTGCGACCGCAATTGCGTGAAAGAGAAATGTCTTCCGATTGGCCAGGAAAAAGGGGCGGCAGAAGCCGCCCCTTTTGCATTCGCTGCGCTCGACGCGATTACATGCCGGTCTTGGCGGCAACCCAGTTCTTGTAGTTGGCCAGCCGCGTGTAGATGCCATAGGCGTTCTCATGGCCGCAGGCGGCGCCGCCGTCCATCGGGCCCTCGCCCCAGCTCACGATGCCGACCTGGACCGGCTTGCCGTTCTGCATAGCGAAGAGGGGGCCGCCGCTGTCGCCGTTGCAGGCGTCGCGCGCGCCGTCCTTGATGCCGGCGCACAGCATGTTGGCGGTCAGCGGGTCGCCCATGGTGGAGGCGATCGCCCTGGTCGCCTCGGCGATGCCGGCCTCGGAATAGCGCATGCGGGTGGAGAAATCGCCCAGGATGCGGTTGAGGTCGCGGGCATAGATCTCCTTGATGCCCGTATTGCAGGCCTGGTTCGGCTGCAGGTCGATCTGCGCCTCCATCAGCGACATGGGGAAGGTGCCGTTTTCCATCATGCCCCAGCCGATCACGGTGGCCGGGCCGGTCTCGACATTCTCCGTCGCCATCGGGATCACCGGCGCGGTGGCCGGGCCCGCCAGCTTCAGCAGGCCGATGTCGTTGTCGAGCGTCAGCGGGCTGTAGCCCTCATGGACGATCACCTCGGCGACGTTGTAGCGCTTGCCCTCGTCGAGCGAGGTGGCCTCGGTCAGCACCACGACCGTGTCCGGCGCGATGGCATCGCCGTAATTGTAGAGGCAGTGGGCGGCGGTGAGCACCCATTGCGGCGCGATCAGGCTGCCGCCGCAGAACTGCGCGTTGGGCTGCGATTCGGTGCTGTCGTCGAGCATGTTGGCGGTGAGCAGCGCGACCTGGAACGGCCAGGCACCCTTGTTGGCCTCCTTGCCGCCGAAAACGCGATCGTTATCGTCGGTTTCGAGCTCCTCCCGCAGCGCCGGCACGCGGCTCATCGGCGAGAGTTCGGGGCGTTCCACATCCTCCTGCGCCATCACGGGCGCCGGCGAGGCCATCGCGCCGGCCATGGCCATCAGGGCCAGCGCAGCGAGCGATGCTTTCTTGCGAAGAATAGTCAAGTTGTCCTCCTGAGACAGTGAACATGCGATTCCCGCGTGTTGCGGCACGGGACGATGCCGGCGACATTTAAGCCCATGACGTTGCCGGCGGAAGATATGTCGGCGCGAAACAAGGAATATTTGCGGCGTGCTTTACGCCGCCTCCGCCGCAGGGCTACAAGGGGCGGCGGACGGGCTTGGCTGCTTGCGATGCAAGATGGGGAAGCGGGGGCGCGTCCACCATCATATCGACATCATTGGCTCTTCTTGTCCGTCACCTTGCTGACTTTGGGAGAGTCTCGACATGAAGTATAAATGCACCACACTGCTTGCATCTTCGATGCTGGCGGCAACACTTCTCGCTTTGCCGGCTTCGGCAGGCGAATCATCTGCCGGCAGCGCCGGCAGCGGCGAAAGCGCACGATCCGGGCCGGGGGGCCCGACGCTGTCGACCGACGCCGCGCCGATCGCACCGCTGGAGCTCAAGGAAGAGGGCGTGGAGACGCGCGACCTCAATCTCGATCCCGGCAAGCTGGAGCGCGATTTCGGCACCGTCTCGCGCTCGCGCAACGGCGAGGAGAAGCGCGCCCCGGCGAGCGATGCGGTGAAGCGCGCGCTAGGCGGCGAGCAGAGCATGAATCCCGGCACCGATCCTGCCTTCAAGGAGGGCGACACGCGCCAGGTGTTCGGCGACGACGACCGCGTCCAGATCACCGACAGCTCGCCCTATCCGTTCCGTTCCATCGGCCTGCTGCAGGGCGAGACGAAGGACGGCGGCGTGGGCAATTGCTCGGCGACGCTGATCGGGCCGCGCACGGTGCTGACCGCCGCGCACTGCCTCTACAGCCATGAAGACGGCTGGCTCGACAACTTCATCTTCGCGCCCGGCCTGCTCGACATGCAGACCGCGCCCTTCGGCGCCTACGAGTATGAGACGGCCCATATCTTCGAAGGCTTCGTCACCAACTACAAGGGCTATTACGGCTCCGTCGTGCCCTGGGACATCGGCATCGTGGTGCTGAAGCAGCCGGTCGGCGAGCAGGTCGGCTGGATGGCCTATGGCTACGACAACAACCTGCAGGGCTTCTTCGCCAACATCATCGGCTATCCCGGCGACAAGCCGGCCGGCACCATGTGGCGCGCCAATTGCGACGTTCCCAAGCAGGCGCTGGCCGACATGTATTTCCAGTACCTGTGCGACACGTTCCCGGGCTCGAGCGGCTCGGCGGTCTACAAGTACACGCCGGAAAATGACGAGCGCACCATCTTCGGCATCAATGTCGCCGAAAGCCCCAACGCCAACACGGCGGTGCGCATCAACCCGATGTATTTCCAGTGGCTGCAAGGGCTGGTGCAGTAACCGCGCCGACCATAGCGTTCAAAGGGCTCGCCATGTGGTGGGCCCTTTGGCTGACAACCGCCTTGGTGTCTTGAGCATGAAAGGAAGCCGGATGCCGCCCCGCCGATCACACCTCATAGCCGCCTGCCTCGCGGCAATCTCCGCGCTGATGGCCGTTCCGTCCGCGGCAAGAGCCGAGGCGGTTCCCGGTACCGTGCAAGGCGCGCCGCTTGATCAGGCGACGGTCGCGAAAGTGATCGGCAGCATCGCCGTCGAGTTGCGCGAGGCTTATGTATTCCCCGACAAGGGAGCGCAGGCGGCGGATGCGCTGGAGAAGGCATTGGCGAAGAGCGCCTATGCCGGCGCCGACGATCCGGCGCAGCTGGCGCTGCAGCTGACCGAACAGTTGCGGGCGATCACCGGGGACAGCCATTTGCGGGTGATCGCCGGCTCGCCCTTCGCAAACCAGCCGGCGCCCTCCGCGCCGCCCGAGGCCGGCTTCGAGGTGATGCGGCTGGACGGCGACATCGGCTATATCCGCCTGGCGCGCTTCGTTGCGCCCGATGCCTTCAACCTGGCCGCCGACGAGGTCATGCGCGGCCTGTCGGACACGAGCGCGCTGGTCATCGACATGCGGGACAATGGCGGCGGACATCCGGCGTCGGTTGCCTATCTCGTCAGCTTCTTCCTCGATCCCGCCAGGCCGGTCCACATCAACGACCTCATCTGGCGCAATCGCGGCACCGCGACCTTCAGGACGGAGTCGTTCTGGAGCTCGCCGACGCCGGTGAGTTACCTCGACAGGCCCGTCTACGTGCTGGTCGGGCCGAAAACCTATTCGGCGGGCGAGGAGTTCGCCTACGACCTGCAGGCGCTCGGACGCGCGACCGTGGTGGGCGAAAGGACGCGCGGCGGCGCCAACCCGGGCGGTCTGAACGAGCTCGGCGCCGACCTCTTCGCCGTCGTGCCGACCGGCAGGGCGGAAAATCCGATCACGCGCGGCAACTGGGAGGGCGTCGGCGTGCGCCCCGACGTTCAGGCTTCGGCCGACGAGGCTCGGGAAGCGGCCGTGGACCTGGCGAAGCGGCGCAAGTCCTAGAGCTCCTTCCGGACGCCGACCGCCACGCAGCCTTGCAGGAATTGCCCCAGCCGCTTTTTGCGCCGCCGGGCGGATGCCGGCTACTGGACGGCGCCGACCAGCATGTTGCGCTCCTCGACCAGGGAGACCCAGCGGCCGGTGTGGTAGCTCGCCTGCCGCTTGAGGAAGTGGTAGCCGGTATCGCTCCACAGCTTCACGTCGTTGCTGAGATTGTCGAGGACGAAATCGCCGCGGTCGGTGCGCACGGTCAGCACGGCATGGCCCTCGCCGTCCGGCTTGCGCACCACGGTGATGAGCAGGTTGGCGAGCGAGATGCCGGAACCAGCCAGCCGGCGGCGCTTTTCCAGCACATAGTCCTCGCAGTCGCCGACGCCGGCGTCGGGATAGGCCCAGACCTCGTCCTTGCCGTAGATGTCGATGTCGTTCATCGGCTTCACCGCGCGGTTGACGGTGCGGTTCACGTCGCCGAGGTGCTGCCAGGCGACATCGTCGAGCACCAGCACATGCTGGTCGGCCGGACGGATGGCGCATTCGACGGGCCTCACCCGGCAGAAATCGTAGTGGCCGATCGGCTGCGAGGTCTGCTTGCCGACCGTCATCGAGCCGGCAACGGCGATCTTCGCCCCTGTCGTACCAACAAGCGCCAGCGCAAGAGCACCGTAAAGCCAGACGCGGAGGCTCCGCGACATGACGCCCATTCGCCCATCCCCAAAAGTCACAGTCTTTTATAAAACGTTAAGATGGGGTCGGCGCGCGTGTCAATTCACGCCGGCTTGTTCACGGACTCCGGGACCGTTGCGATGAACGAGTGTGACATTGCGCACACAGGTCGGGGCGAGCGCCTGCACGGAGAATTTCCGCCTCCGTGGCAACGAAAACGCTCGATCCTCCGGCATGCGCAACGCCACATGCAAGACCGCCACGCCGCTTTTGCCGCAATCGCGACGCTCAGGCAGCGTCGCCCTTTCGTGCGGCGGCGGGCCGCGCGGGGGAGGCCCGGCCGTGGCTGCGCATGAAGTCGACGATGCGGGGCACGATCTCGCTGCGGAAACGGGAGCCGTTGAAGACGCCGTAATGGCCGACCTTCGGCTGCAGGTAATGCGCCCGCTTCTCCGCGGGGAGATTGACGCACAGGTCGTGCGCGGCCTGCGTCTGTCCGACGCCGGAGATATCGTCGTTCTCGCCCTCGACCGTCAGCAGCGCGGTATTGCGGATCGCGGCGGGATCGACGGGCGTTCCCCGGTGGGTCATCTCGCCCTTCGGCAAGGCGTGCCTGACGAAGACGGTCTCGACCGTCTGGAGGTAGAACTCGGCGGTGAGATCCATCACGGCGAGGTATTCGTCGTAGAACTCGCGATGCTTCTCGGCCGAATCGCCGTCGTTCTTCACCAGATGAAGGAAGAAGTCCTTGTGGGCGCTGATGTGCCGGTCGAGATTCATCGACATGAAGCCCGAGAGCTGGAGGAAGCCCGGATAGACATCGCGCCCGAAGCCCGGATTGGGCCACGGCACGCCCATGATCACGTTGTCGCGGAACCAGTCGAGGCCCTTTTCCTGCGCCAGCCTGTTGACCGCGGTGGGGTTGCGCCGGGTGTCGATCGGGCCGCCCATCAGCGTCATGGTGGCGGGCGCGCAATCGTCGCCCTTCGCCTCCATCAGCGCCACGGCGGCCAGCACCGGCACCGAAGGCTGGCACACCGCCATGACATGGGCGCCGGGGCCGAGATGGTGCAGCATCTCCACGACATAGTCGATATAGTCGTCGAGGTCGAAACCGCCGTCCGCCGGCGGCACCATGCGCGCATCGGTCCAGTCGGTGATGTAGACGTCGGCATGCTGCATCATCGCTTCGACCGTGCCGCGCAGCAGCGTGGCATAGTGGCCCGACATGGGCGCGACGATCAGCAGCTTCGGGTCGGGCTTGCGTCCGGCGGGAAGCTCGCGCTTGAAATGGATCAGGTCGCAGAACGGCCGGGACCAGACGATCTTCTCCGTGACCGGCACGGTGCGGAAGTCGACCTTCACCTCGTGGAGCCCGAAGGAGGGCTTGCCGTAGCGGCGCGTCGTCCGTTCGAAAAGCTCGGCCATACCCGCAAGCGAACGGCCCCAGGCCGTCTGCGCCAGGGGATTGAGCGGGTTGGAATAGAAGAGGCGCATCGCATCCGCGTAAGCCCTGGCGGGCTGCAGCGCGGCGTGGTTCAGTTCATAGAGCTGATAATACATGAAGCCCTCGCGCCCGTCCGGCCATGCGGCGGCGGGCAAGACGTTATGCAGCAAAACTAAACATGTTCTGCTGCATTGCAATATGCAAGTCTGTCAAAGGTTCCCTGACAAATCGTATAGAGCGGTCCGCGCAGAGGCGGCCGGCGGGTTCGCGCCCGGAAACTGCGCAGCAACAAGGGGATAGAGCGCTCGGTCAGGCGGCGCGCATTTCCGCGAGGATGGCGCGCGCCGCCGCGACGCGGTCGGCCGCGGCGATGATGGGGCGCGCCACCACCAGATGGCTGGCGCCGGCGGCCAGCGCATCTGCCGGGGTCATCACCCGTTTCTGGTCGCCATGCGCGGCGCCGGCCGGGCGGATGCCCGGCGTCACGACGGCCATGTCGGGCCCGACGATGCCGCGGACCGCCCGCGCCTCGGCGGCCGAGCAGACGACGCCGCCCATGCCCGCGTCGCGGGCCTGGGCCACGCGCCGTTCGACAAGCCGCGCCGCCGTGCCGGCATAGCCCGCCTCGGCGAGGTCCGCATCGTCCATCGAGGTGAGCACGGTCACGCCGAGCAGGCAGAGCGAGGAGCCGCGTGCGGCCTCGACGGCGGCGCGCATGGCCTTGGGATAGGCATGCAGCGTCAGCATGGTCACGCCCATGCGCGCGACGTTCTCGACGCCCTTGGCCACCGTGTTGTCGATGTCGAGCAGCTTCATGTCGAGGAAGACCTTCTTGCCGCTGGCGGCAAGGTCGCGGGCGAAATCGAGACCGCCGGCGAAGACGAGCTGGTAGCCCACCTTGTAGAAGGAGACCGCGTCGCCCAGCTCAACGACCGCGGCCTCGGCCTCCTTGAGCGTCGGCACGTCGAGACCGACGATCAGCCGGTCGCGCATGTCCCCGGCGCTCACGGCTCGGTCCGGTCGCTCAGAAGTTTCGCGTGCTCGATGAGCGTGCGGCATAGTCTCTCCATCCCCTTGCGCAGCCTTTCCTGGCGGAAATTGCCGTCCTCGTCGAAGGCTTCCGCGGCGTTGGGAACGGAAACCTGCGGCGCGATCACCTCCATCTGGCAATGCGCCAGCACGGCCCGCAGGTGATTGGCGGAGCGGATGCCGGCGAAATGGCCGTCGGAGGAGGAGCATATCGCCACCACCTTGCCGGGCAGCGGCCGCAGCGTCGTATTGCCGTCGCGGCGCACGCGGCTCACCCAGTCGATGGCGTTCTTCAGCAGGGGCGGAATGGAGCCGTTATATTCCGGCGTGGCGATGAGCAGCGCATCGTGCTCGACGAACTGGCGCGCCAGCTGCACCGCATTGTCGGGCACGCCATGTGCCTTCTCCAGATCCTGATCCATGATCGGCAGCGCATAGTCGGCCAGCGAGACGCGGGTCACCTCCGCGCCCTGCAGGGCCAGCTCGCGCTGGGCGATGTCGGCGACGCGGCCTGAATAGGCGCCCTGCCGGGTGGACCCGGCGAAGACGAGTATCCGGGGGGTAAGCCTCATCCGCGCCCGCTCGGCCGCGGAAGGACGGGCTCGCCGCGGCTGTAGAGCCAGAGCTGCGTCGGCGGGATGTTGCGGACGATGAAGTTGAAGTGAGTGACGCGGTAATCGCCCATGCCCGGCGGAACCGGCGATTTGGGCCCGTAAGTGAGCTGCACGATGGGCCGGCCCGGCGCCATCCGGTCGAGCAGCGACTCCACGTAGCGGACGCGCTGCTGGACGGGGAAATTGAGCAGCGGCACGCCGGAGACGACCGAATCGAACAGCGGCACCTCGGCGCGCGGCAGGGTGTTGTCGATGTCGAAGGCGTTGCCGTGGATGACGTTGACGCCGGGATAGTTGCGCCGCAGGTGCTGGACGAAATCCTCGGAATACTCGACCAGATGGAGGTCCTTCGGCGCGACGCCGCGGCCGAGAATGGCCTTGGTGATGACGCCGGTGCCCGGCCCGAGCTCCAGTACCGGCAGGCCGGAATGCGGGTCGCAGACCGACGCCATCTTGCGCGCCGTGACCGAGCTCGTCGGGATGATCGATCCGACCTCGCGCGGCTTGGCTACCCAGCCCTTGAAGAAGCGCAGCTCCTCGTCGAAACGTTCGACGAAGGCCTTGCGCAGTCCTGGTCGCGTGGTCATCCGGCTCTCCTCTTGGCGCCTACTCTTACTTACGGGCAATCGCGCGCGAGGCAAGTGCCCGGCAGCGACTGTCCCCTATTCTCCAAATGACTCGAAAAAGTCCTTCATCCGGCTGAAGAAGCCGGCCGATTGCGGACTGTTCTCGGTCGAGGAAAGCTTTTCGAACTCCTCCAGCAGCTCGCGCTGGCGGCGCGACAGGTTCTGCGGGGTCTCCACGGCCACCTGGATGTAAAGGTCGCCGACCTGCGGCTGGCGCAGCACCGGCATGCCCTTGCTCTTGAGCCGGAACTGGCGGCCGTTCTGCGTTCCCTCGGGAACCTTCACGCGGGTCTGCGTGCCGTCGAGGGTCGCGACCTCGAACTGGCCGCCCAGCGCGGCGGTCGTCATCGAGATCGGCACCTTGCAATAGAGGTCGGCGCCGTCGCGCTGGAAGAATTCGTGCGGCTTGACCGACAGGAAGATGTAGAGGTCGCCCGAGGGGCCGCCGCGCATGCCCGCCTCGCCCTCGCCGGCGAGCCTGATGCGGGTGCCGTCCTCGATGCCGGACGGGATGTTGACCGAGAGCGAACGCTCTTCCGTGACCCGGCCCTGGCCGGCGCATTTCGGGCAGGGGTCCTTGATGGTCTGGCCGCGGCCCTGGCATTGCGGGCAGGTCCGCTCGATGGAGAAGAAGCCCTGGCTGGCGCGCACCCGGCCGGAGCCGGAGCACATGGCGCATGTCACCGGCGAGGTGCCCGGCTTCGCGCCCGAGCCGGAGCAGTCGCTGCAGGTGATGGAGGACGGGACGCGGATCTGCGCCGTCTTGCCGGTGAAGGCCTCCTCCAGGGTGATCTCCATATTGTAGCGCATGTCGGCGCCGCGCTCGCGGCCGCCGGAGGCGCGGCGACGCCCGCCGCCCATCATCTCGCCGAACAGGTCCTCGAAGATGTCGGAGAAGCCGCCGCCGCCGAAGCCGCCTGCACCGCCGCCCATGCCCTGCTCGAAGGCGGCATGGCCGAAACGATCGTAGGCGGCGCGCTTCTGCGGGTCCTTGAGGACCTCGTAGGCCTGGTTGATCTCCTTGAACCGGTGCTCCGCGTCCGCATCGCCGGGATTGCGGTCGGGGTGATATTTCATCGCCAGCTTGCGGAACGCGCTTTTCAGGGCGCCGTCGTCGCATTCCCTGGTGACGCCCAGCATTTCGTAGAAGTCTGCCTTCGACAAGAATTCCGTCTCCGAACGATTGGCGGCCCGCTCCGATTCATCCCGCCGGCGGGCACAAGCTTGCGCTCCAGATGGCGATTCGCGCGCGCAGACGCAAGATGCCAGGCGTCGATAGCCGCCCTAACCGGGCAAACAGGACGCATTTAGATCGGCATTGTTGCTTCCGGCACAATTGATGACAATATAACTCATGTTTAAATCCGAAGCGCAGCGATACCGGATCACCGGCGCGGGGCACCCGACGATCGTGCTGCTCAACGGCGCCGGGGCACGGATGGGATATTGGAGCAGGGTCGCGCCGCTCGTTTCGCAGCTCACCGCGACGTTCGCCTGTGACCGGCAGGTTCCGTCCGATTTCAAGCCGGGCGGGACCAGGCTCGGTGCGGAAGCGATCGCGGCGTTGCGGCACCTGCTCGCCGCGGCCGCCCAGCCGCCGCCCTATATCCTCGTCGCCCATTCCATGGGCGGCCTCTACGCCAATCTCCATGCGCGCCTCCATGCCGAGGAGGTCTGCGGGGTGGTGCTGGTGGATTCGACCCATCCGGAGCAGGAACGGCGATTCGCGCCCGGCAGCTTCTCGACGCGCGCGCTGCGCAAGGCGGTCGCGCTCTGGGACCGGCTGTTCGGCCCCGGCGTCATGACCGAGGTGGTCCATCTGGAATCGATCGCGGACGAGATCCGTCAGGCGCCTGCCTTTCCCGACATTCCGCTGACGGTGATCACGGCCGGCATCCCGCCGCCGCGCTGGCAGGTGCCGGCGCATCTGTGGGACATCCATCTCGCCAACCAGCGCGAGCTCGCGCTGCTTTCCCCGCAAGGCCGCCAGATCGTCGCGAAATCGGATCACTACATCCCGCGACGGCAGCCGGCCGTCATCGCGCAGGCCGTGGCCGACATGCTCGCGGCGCTGAAGCGGACCTGAAACGAAAATGGCCCGGCAAGGCCGGGCCATTCGAACAATCACATGCGGGGCGGCGTCAGGCGACAGCGCCGTTGATCCAGGAGGAGAGCGCCGTCTTCGGGGCCGCGCCGACCTTCATGTCGGCGACCTGGCCGCCCTTGAACAGCATCAGCGTCGGGATCGAGCGCACGCCGAACTGCGCGGCGATCTCCGGATTCTCGTCGATATTGACCTTGGCGATCTTCACCTTGCCGCCGAGCTCGGTGGAAATCTCCTCCAGCGCCGGCGCGATCATCTTGCAGGGGCCGCACCATTCGGCCCAGAAATCCACGACAACCGGCTCGGCCGACTGGATCACGTCGCTCTGGAAATTGCTCTTGTCGATCTTGACGGTCGCCATGGTGGTCTCCTTTGACCTGAAAATCATATCTCCCCGAATGTGGGGGACGCAGCGGATTGCTTCAAGCCGTGTTTTGTCACGCCTCCGAGAGGGCGGCAAGGGCGGCCTCCATCCGCGCCGCCGGAACGGGCATCAGGACCGGCCCGCCGGTGAAGAGCAGCGCCGCCTCCACCGTTCGGTCCGCGTAGAGCGGCTGGAGAAGCGCGCGATAGAGGGCGAGCTGGGCAACATAGGCCGGCGGCACAGCATCGAGGCCGTCGGGCACGACGCGGTTCGTCTTGTAATCGACGATCAGGACGCGGCCGGCCTCGACCGCGAGCCGGTCGATCTTTCCCGCGATCGCACGCGCCTGCCCGCCGACGCGCACGGTGCCCATCAGGTTGACCTCGGCGCGGGAGCCAGGCCGGAAAAGGGCGGAGAACCGCGCGTCGCCGAGAATGTCCATCACCGAGGACAGGGCCGAATCACGCTCCTGCTGCGGCCATCCGGCGCCCGCCAGATCGAGATAGTGGCGTGCCGCTGCCCAGCGCTCCGTTTCCGGCAGGCCCGGCAGGAGCTGGAGCATGCGGTGAATCGCGGTGCCGCGCGCGATGGCGAGGCTATCCGGTTCCGTCGGATCGAGGACCGGCGAGCGCGGCATGCGCGCCGCCGCATCCTCTTCATCCGCGGTCAGCGCCGCGCCGGACGGCCGCAGGGGCCGGGGCAGACGCAGCGCCGGCGGAAGCGGATGCGCGAACAGGTCCGGCAGTGGCTCGACCGTTCCGGAAGCGACCGCCGGCAGCGCGGGCGCGGCAACCGGCTCGGCCGCATTGACGCGGAAGCGCCAGACCGGCCTGCATGCTTCCGGCCCCGGCATTTCCTCCGCCTCCGGCGCCCCGGCCAGCGCGGCGCTCACCATGGCGTGCCATGTATCGGGGCGGCGCCCCTTCACGCCGTGATAGCCGCAGACGACGAGGCGATCCTCCGCGCGCGTCATGCCGACATAGAGAAGGCGGCGATATTCCTCTTCGGCCAGCCCGCCGATCGTACCGCCCAGCGCGCGGGCGAAATCGTTCTTCGTGTTGCCGGCCCGCCAGAGCCATCCGTCGCCTTCCCAGAGGCGCTGGCGCGGCCTGAAGCGCAGCAGGAGCGGCTGGTGCTGGGCGCTGAAGGGCGCACTGCCGGGATCGACGAGGAAGACGATCGGCGCTTCCAGCCCCTTGGCGGCGTGGACGGTCATGATCCTGACCTGATCGCGCCCGTGCTCCATCTCGCGCTTGATCTCGGGCGCGGCGGTGTCCATCGTGGCGATGAAGCCTTCGAGGCCGGCCGTGCCGCTGCGCTCGGTGGCGAGCGCGAATGCCAGAAATTCGTCCAGAATGTCGGCGGCGTCCTCGCCAAGGCGCGCGATGAGACGCGCCCGCGCGCCCGCGCGCTTCGCCGTACCCGCCAATATGCCGGCATAGAATTCGAAGACCGGGCGGAAGGCGGCGGCATCGCGCCATTCGTCCAGCGTCTCGACGATCGCCGCGCATTCGAGATCGTCGCCGGCGGCACGGCGCAGCATGTCGAAAAGCGGCTCGCTCTCGCCGCGCGCCACTGCCAGCTCGCGCAGACGCTCCTCGGTCATGGAAAAGATCGGGCTGCGCAGCAGCGCCGCCAGCGACAGGTCGTCATGCGGCTGGAGCACGATGCGGCCGATGGCCAAAAGATCCTTGACCGCGATGTGGTCGGTCAGCAGCAGCCGGTCGGCGCCGGCGACCGGAATGCGCCGGCCCGGCTGCTTCAGCGCCCGCGACAAAGCATGGACGAAGCGGTCGCGCTTGCGCACCAGCACCATGACGTCGCCCGGCCGGATCGGCCGGCCCTTGCCTTCGAGCAGGTCGCCGTTGCGGATCCAGCCGGCGATCTGGTCGGCTATGGCCTCGGCCAGCCGCACCGCCGGCGCGGAGGCGTGGTCGATCGCCTCGGTCCAGTCGTCAGGCTGCTCGACCGCCTCGGGTCCGAGCGACTGCCAGACCTCGACATAGCCGGGCTCGCGCTCGCGGATCCAGTCGTGCCGGACCGGATCACCCTGATGGCTGAGACCCCGCGCGGCGGCGCCGGTGGCGAAGACGCGGTCGACGGCCGACAGCACGTCGCCGGTGGAGCGGAAGGACTGGGTGAGCCTGACCTCCTCGAAGGTCTCCTGCGCGCCGACGACCCGCTCGCGGAAGGCGCGGCCGCTGCGGGCGAAGGCGGCCGGCTCCGCACCCTGGAAGGAGTAGATCGACTGTTTCTCGTCACCCACAGCGAAGATGGTGCGGCGGACGTCTCCACGCGATCCTTTGCCGGCAAAAAACTCGGCAGCAAGCTGCTCCACCACCTGCCACTGGTCGGGGCTGGTATCCTGCGCCTCGTCGAGCAGGATGTGGTCGATGCCGCGGTCGAGCTTGTAGTGAACCCATGCGCCCGCCTCCTCGCGCGCCAGAAGGGCGGCGGTGCGGGTGATGAGGTCGCTGAAATCGAGGAAGCCCCGCGCGCGCTTGAGCGTCTCGTAGCGGCCGATGAGCCAGTCGGCGACCGTCAGCGCCGAACGCGTGGCAGCGACCATGGACAGCGTGGCGATCCTGTCGCGCGCGGCGATCAGCGCCTCTGCGGCGGTAGCATAGCGGTCCGGCAGGTCCGGCAGGCGGTCGACCAGCGCGCGCTTGAAGGCGCTGTCGCCATAGGGCTTGCCGTCGGCCTTGAGCAGCCCGGCCGCCACCCCCTCCAGCCGCGCCACCGGATCGGCAAGCGCGAATGCCGGCTCGGCCTGCGGCAGGATATTGTTGAGGACGGTGCCTGCGCCGGTGGCGCGGGCGGCCTCGGCGAAGGCGCGGAAGAAGGCGGGATCGAAGCCGGGCAGCGGCCAGGCCGCCGCTGCCAGCGCCGCGGCAGTCGTGTCCGGCGCGAAGCCGAACTCCGCGAACAGGCTGGCATAGGGAAGTGGGTCGCCGGCAAGCTGGCCGATGAAGCCGGCAAGCTCGTTGCGGCTGCGCAGGATCGCCGACAGGAGCTCGTCGAGACCGTATTCGCCGACGCTTTGCAGAATGTCGGCGAACGCCCCTGCCAGCGCCGTGCCGCGGTCGTCGGCCGCGCCGTCGATGAGGTCGCGCCGGGCCTCGGCCAGAAGCGCGGCCTCCATCTGCTGGTCCAGCATCTCGAAATGGCCGGCAATGTTCGCCTCCAGCGGAAACTGGTGCAGCACCGCCTCGCAGAAGGCATGGATGGTCTGGATCTTCAGGCCGCCCGGCGTCTCCAGCGCCTGCGCGAACAGGCGCCGCGCGCCGTCGCGCTCCTCGCGGCCGGCCGGCCGGCCGGTGATGTCGGCGATTTCCTTGCCCAGCTCCTCGTCGGGCAGCGTCGCCCACCGCGCCAGATCTCGAAAGACGCGGTTGGACATGTTGGCCGCCGCGGCACGCGTATAGGTGAGGCAGAGAATCCGCGACGGCTCGGTGCCCTGCAGAAGCAGGCGCACGACCCGGCGGGCCAGCACATGGGTCTTGCCCGACCCGGCATTGGCCGACACCCAGGCCGAGCGCGACGGGTCGGAGGCGCGTGCCTGCGCCTCGAGCGTGGCGAGGGGGACATGGCGCTTCATGCGTCGTCGCCTTCGTCGCCGGCGCCCGCCGACCATTCGAGCACCCTTGCCAGATGGTCGTATTCGCCGTCCATGTCGCCCTCGCGAAACGGCAGCGCGCGCGATTTGTAGCCGGATTCCGGCCGCGCATAATAAGCGACGAGCAGCTCAAGCCGCCGCCAGGCATCCCCGGCCAGATCGTCGGCCGAACGCGGCGTCTTCTTGTATTCGAGGATGGATTCCTCCTTTACCTCGCCGCTCGCCTTGAGGCGGACATAAGCGAGGTCGGCCGGCATAAGCTGTCCCGCCGCCTCGAAGCCGCCGCGCATCAGAAGCGCGCCCTCCAGCGCGAGCTGAGGCGAGAGCAGCGTATGCGCCTGCGCCCTGGTGGGCGAGGAGCCCGTCTTGAAGTCGAGTATGTCGGCGGCACCGCCCGCATGGAGGTCGATCCGGTCGGCGCGTCCCGACAGCGTCACGCCGGACGCGCCGATCGGGACCGGCTTCGACTTCGCCTCGGCAAGCCGCGCGACGATGCCGTGCGGACGGACCGAACGTTCCCAGAGGATGAAATGCGGCACCATCGCCATGAAGCGCGGCCACCAGACGGCGACGATGTCGCGCGGCAGGCCCTCGGCGGCGAAACAGGCCCGGCCGGCCGCGACAAGCCGTGCCTCGGCATCCGGCGCAAGCGGATCGGCGCCGGACAGCGCGAAGGCATGGAGGATGTCGTGGAACAGGTTGCCGCGCTCGATGGCGTCCGGGTCGCGCACCAGCGGGTCGATGCGCCGCAGCCTGAGAATCCGCCGCGCATAGACGGCATAGGGATCGCGCCGCAGCGTCTCCACCTCGGTGACGGAAAAACGCGTCGGCCGCAGTTCGACGGGTGGCTTCGGTTCGGGCCGGCTCGCCGGCGCGACCGGGGGCGCGGCATCGAGCATATGGCCCCAGGCGATGAAGCGCTCGCCGCGCCGGCGCATCGCGGCGGCCGCATCCTCGCCGGCGATGGCGGTCATGCGCTGGAGCCAGCGCGAGGCGATGGCCGGCGAATCGCCCGAGCGCAGCGCGCGGGTCAGCACTACTTCCGGCATGCCCATCGCCATGGTGAAATCATGCGCGGCCTGGCCGATACGCCGCTCGGGCGGCGCGAGCTCCAGCCCGGCCTTCATCACCCGCGACATGAAGCGGTCGGCGGTGGCGCGGCGCGGCCAGCTTCCCTCGTTGAGGCCGCCGATCACCAGCGTGTCGACGCTCTGCAGCCGCGCTTCCAGCGTTCCCCATATGGCGACGCGCTGGTCGGCGCCGGGGCGCGGCTTCACCGTCGCGCCGGCCAGCAGCGCGTCGAGGATGGCGGGCCATTCGCGCCCGGCGAAGGTGAAGTCGCTGCCGGCCGCGCACAGGTCGCGCAGCACCTGCGCCAGCGCCTCGCCCGCCTCTCCGGCATAGAGCGGCCCGAGGTCGCCGGTCTCGTCGCAGCCCAGCGCCTCCAGCGCCCGCACGCTCGCGGCGGCGGCCTCGGGCACCGTCACCGTGCGGTCGGAGAGTGCGCGCAGCGGCGCCAGCGCGGCTTCGAGCGCGGACAGGAGCTGCCTTGCCCTCCCGACCTCAGCCTCGCCGATGCGGCGCAGCCAGAAGGGAGAGAATTCGGACTGGCGCAAGGCGGCGAGGCGCGCATCGAAATAGGCCGTAAGCCCGTCCGGTGCCGGCCGGCCCGCGCCGCCGCGAAAGGCGACGAGGTCGATCGTCTCGGCGGCCGTGCGCACGATGCCGCGCGGCATGCCGCAGCGCAGGAGCGGGTGCTTGACCAGCGAAAGCAGGCCGACCGGATCGGACGCGCCGGCGCCCGCCGCCACGACCGCGGCGAGCAGCGTGGCCGGCGGCGTGGCTGCCAGGGCACGACCGCCCGAATCGTCGGCGGTGATGCCGAAGCGCTGCAACGCGACCGCGACGCGGCGCGCCAGCTCGCGGTCGGGCGTGACCAGCGCCGCGGTGCGGGTGCCGTCGCTCACCGCATGGCGCAGCGCGACGGCGATCGCCTGCGCCTCCTCGCGCTCATTGGCCGCTTCCACCAGCGCCACGCCGTCGAGGCCGGCAGCACCGCCGGCCTGCCAGAGATCGGTGGTCTCGGCCGGCCGCAGCGCGTCGGAGACGAAGCGTGCGCGGGCCGTGAGCTCCGGCCGCGCCGCGGCGATCTCGACGACCGACTCACGCGACACGCCGAGCCGGGCGAGCAGCTTGTGCAGGCCGTATTGCGGATGGCCGAAGGTCGAGGGCGGCGCGTCGGCCCGGCCGAGCTCGGCCCAGGCGCGCGCGTCGAGCTCCTTGTCGAGACCGGGCAGGACCACGGCGCCTTGCGGGCAGCGCGCGATTGCCGCGAGGAGGCGGGCGGTCGCCGGAATCGAGCCGGTCGAGCCGGCGGCTATGACCGGGCCGGTCGGCGGATTGCGGGTGAGCCGCGCGGCCTCCGCGTCGATCATGGCGCTGCGATGCGCGCCGGGGCTGGAGCGCTGGCGCTCCGCAAGCTGAGCCGGCAAATAATCCGTGACGATGGACAGGAATTCGAGCGTGATCTGCCACCAGCCGGCCAGCTCGTCGGGCACGAGGCCCGCCAGCCGCGACCAGTCGCCGCCATCGGTCTCGATCTCGTCGATCAGCGCGGCGAGGTCGCCGGCGAGCCAGACTGCATCGGCCGCGGAGGCAGGCACGGTCACGTCCTCGCCGAAGCGCGCCGCGACATGGGCCGGGATGCGGCTCTTCCACGCCTGCACCAGCGGCGCCAGCATCAGCAGCCGGTCGATGGCGCCGACCGGCGGGGCGAGCGAAAGGGCGGTCGCGCCGGGCTCGAAGCTTTCGGCGTCCTCCTCGAACTCGCCCAGCGGGCGGATCGTCGGCAGGATGGCCGAGCCGGCGCCGATTTCCGCCACGAAGGCGGCGCGCAATTCGCGCGCGGCGCGGCGCGTCGGCACATAGATCGTCACGCCGGCCAGCGCCAGCGGATCGCCGTCGTCGCGAAAACCGGGAACCAGCGTGCCTTCGCGCAGGGCGCGCGCGAGCGTCGGGAGAAAGGGCACGCCGACTGGAATGGAGAGAACGCGTGCCGGCCGTTCTTCCGCGGCCATCATCTGCGGCCGTGGCGTGCGACCGCCAGTTCGGCGGCCGGTATGGCGTCGGGCGTGCCGACGGTGATCCAGTGCCCGTCCATCACCATGCCGAACAGCCGGCCTTCCGCGATGGCGCGGTCGAAATAACGATTCAGCGAATGCGGTTCGGCCGAGGCGCCGGCGAAGATGCGCGGATGGATGATGCCGGCACCCGCATAGATCAGGCCGGATGGATCGCCGGCAGAGCGCGCGAGGCGGCCATCTTCGGCGCGGATGAAATCGGTGCCGCCCGTATGGCCGGTGGCGGCTTTTGTCTCTGCCAGCATGAGCAGAATATCCATGGCCGCGTCGTCCCAGGCAAGCGCCAGCCGCCGCAGGTTCGGTTCTCCGGCATCGAGCCAGAAAGTATCTGCATTGAGGATATAAAAGGGCGCGGCGCCAAGCAGCGGCAGCGCCTTGACGATGCCGCCGGCGGAATCGCGCAGCAGGTCGCTTTCGTCCGAGATGGTCATCGCCGGGGATTTTCGGCCTTCCACATGGCGCGCGATCTGGTCGCCGAGATAATGGACGTTGACGACTGCGCGGGTCACGGCCGCTTCCGCGAGGCTATCGAGACCGCGGTCGAGCAGGGTTTGGCCGGCGATCCTCACCAGCGGCTTCGGCATCGTGTCAGTGACCGGCCGCATGCGTTTGCCGAGGCCGGCCGCCAGGACCATCGCCATCCGTGGCCCGGTCATGATGCTTGTCCGTCCAAAATTCCCAGCCGCCGATAGGCTTCGGCCACCGGCGCGAGCGCGGGATGCGCAAGGGCACGGTCCAGATAGGCGCGGATGCGCGGCAGGTGGCGCAGGTAATGCGGCTTGCCGTCGCGCTTGTCGAGGCGCACGAAGATGCCGAGGATCTTGGAATTGCGCTGCGCGGCCATGATCGCATAGGCGGCCGCAAAGGCGGCGCGGTCGAACGTGCCCGCTGCCGCGCGCCGCGCGCAATAGGCGGCAACCGTTGCGGCCTCCAGCTCGGGCGATATGTCGACGCGGGCATCCATGGCGAGCGATGCGACATCATAGGCCGACGGGCCGATGAGCGCGTCCTGAAAGTCGAGGATGCCGACGCGGTCGTTGCCCTGGAGCTGATCGCGCCAGATCAGGTTGGGCGAGTGGTAGTCGCGCAGGACGAGCGAGGTTTCCGCCGTTTCGAGGCGCGCGAAAACCGCATCCCATGCGGCGGCGAAATCGGCGCGCTGCTCCGGGGAGGCAGCGCTGCCGTTCACGCGCGGCACGTACCAGTCGAGCAGCAGTTCGGTCTCGATCGCCATCGCGCCGCCGCGATCGTAGACGGGCACGCGATAGTCGACGCCCGGCGCCACGCGGATGTCGGCCGGCCAGTCAACCGCATGCATGTCGGCCAGCACCTGCGCGGCAGCTGCATAGCGCTCCGCGACCGGCTGCCCGCCGCGCAGAAAAGGCTCGGCGCCGAGGTTTTCGATCAGGAGCAGGCCGGCATCGAGGTCGTGCGCATGGATGGCCGGCGCGGCGAAGCCAGCATCGCGCAGCAGCATGTCGACGGCGACGAAGGGCGTGACCGATTCGGCCAGCTTGGCGATGCGGCTATAGGGAAGCCCGTCGCGGATGGGCGGCCCGTCCGGCTGGCGTGGGGCGTTCATCAGCACGCGGGGCCGCTCCCCGGCGAGCGCCACGCTTTCATAGGCGCGGGCCGAGGCGTCGCCCTGAAGATAGGTGCGGGTCGCATCGCCCCATCCGGCCCGGGTCAGAAAATCGCGGATCGTCAGGCTGCGCGCGATGCGGGCGACCGCTTCGGGCGGACCGGAGACGGTCGCGATGCGGCCGGCGCCGTCTTCCGCGAGGCGGATATGAATAGCGTCGGCCGGAAGACGATTCTCCGCCCGCTCCGGCCATTCGATCAGCACCAGCCCGTCGGAGGCAGCATCATCGAAGCCGAGCTCGTCGAGCTCGGATGGGTCGGCGAGGCGGTAGAGGTCGAAGTGGCGCACCGGAAAGCGGGCGGCATATTCCTGCACCAGCGTGAAGGTCGGGCTCGGCACGTCGAGCGCGGGATCGCCGGTCAGCGCGCGGATGACGGCGCGGGCCAGCGTGGATTTCCCCGCGCCGAGATCGCCGTGGAGGGCGACGACGTCGCCCGCCTTGAGCGCCGCGGCAAGATCGTTTCCCAGCCGCGCGGTGGCGGCCTCATCGGGGAGATGGCGTTCGACCGACATGGCGGGGGCGCTATTCCGCGGCCGCACGCACGCCGAGCGGCGTCGCCGGGAACCGGCAGATCACCGTGGTTCCGGCGCCCTTGCCGGTCTCGATGCCCACCGTGCCGCCATGCAGTTCCACGAAGCTCTTGACGATGGACAGGCCGAGGCCCGCCCCGCGCTTGCGGCCGCCATTGGCGCGCGGCTCGAAGCGGCGGAACGCGCTCTCGAGCATGTCGCCCGGCATTCCGGGCCCGTCGTCGTGGACGGAGAACTCCACGCCGTTCGCCGCCTGGCGGGCGGTCAGCAGCACGGTGCTTCCTTCCGGCGCGTGGTTGGCGGCGTTGCTCAGCAGGTTGAACAGCACCTGGCGCACCCGCTGCTCGTCGCCGTGGAAGGAGGCCGGCGCGCGGGCGGTGTCGAGCTTCAGGCTGATATCGTGTTCGCGCAGCCTTTCGCGGATCAGCTCCGCCGCCGCCTCGACGGTGCGCTGCACCGGCACTTCGCCGAGGTCGAGCTCCATGATGCCGGCATCGACCGTCGCGAGGTCCAGGATGTCGTTGACGATCGTGAGCAGCACGGATGAGGACGAGCCGATATGCTCGACATATTCGCGCTGGCGCGGATTGAGGGGCCCGGCCTGTTCGAGGCCGAGCAGTTCGGTGAAGCCGATGATGTTGGTGAGCGGGGAGCGCAGCTCGTAGGAGACGTGCTGCACGAAATCGTTCTTGAGCTGGTCGGCCCGCTGCAGCGCGTCGTTCTTCTCCTTCAGCGCCCGCTCGACATTGACGCTGTCGGTGACGTCCACGAAGGTTAGCATCACCTGGCCGTTCGGCAGGTGGATGACGGCATAGCGCAGCACCGTGCCTTCCTTGAGCTCCACCTGTCCGTGGCGGTCGCGGCGCTCGTCGTCGAAGCCGGTCGCGGCGGCGACGAAATCGCCCCACGGGCTCTCGGTGACGGAACCCTGGCAGAAGGTGCGGATGGCCGAGATATGGGTGCCGGGCCGCACCAGCGCGCGGTCGATGCCCCAGAGGTCGGCGAAGGCGGGGTTGGAGAGCCGCACGCGGCCGTCGGGACCGAACACCGCCACGCCTTCGGCGAGATTGTCGAGCGTCTCGCCCTGGACGCGCACGGCCGAATTGTACCGGCTTTCCAGATCGATCTTCTCGGTCAGGTTCTCGAACACCCAGACCACGCCGCCGGCGGGCTGCGGCGTGGCGACGACGCGCAGCGTGCGCCCGTCGGGCAGATGCCACCAGTGCTCCTGTGCGTCGACCGCCTGATAGGCCGAGAGCAGGTTTTCCTTCCAGCGCCGCCATTCGGGCTGTTCGGCGAGCTTGCCGTCGCTGCGCAGCCTGTCGAGCAGCAGCGCATGTTCCGGCCGGCTTTCCAGGAAGGCCGGCTCGAGCTCCCACAGCTTCTGGAAAGCCTGGTTGAAGAATTCCAGCTTGCGCGTCGCGTCGAAGATCGCCACCGCGGTGTTGAGCTGGTCGAGCGTGGTCGCATGGCTGCGGACGGTGCGCGCATATTCCTCGCGCACGCCGGCGATCTCGCTGATGTCGGCGCCCATGCCGGCGGAACCGGTGCTGCCGGTCACGTCGGTGACGCTGAGCATATGCCTGTCGCCGCGGATGACGGTCGAGACATCCTGCCGGAACACCGGCCCCGTGCGGTGCTGCCGCGCGATCAGCTCGCGCGACTGTGTGCCGAGGAGCTCGCGCGCCTCCTGCACGACCTCGTGCGGCGTCGCAGCCTCGACGGCCTCGGCATAGGCCTTGTTGACCCAGCTCAGGCGGCCTTCCGCGTCGCGGATCCACACCGGCATGGACAGCGCGTCGGCGAGGCCGAGCAGGATCTCGTGCTCGCCCTGCAGGCGCTGGTGCTCGATCTTGAGCCGCGCATGCGCCCGCTCGGCCGCCGACAGGGCCGAGAAGCGCAGGACGCGCGCGCCCGGCGAAAGCCGCCCCTGCGCCTCCAGCATGGTGCCGCTCTGCGTCTCGACCACCAGGTCGAAGGCGCGCTCCTCGTCGCGCAGGCCCGCCACGGCATGTTCGAGCGCGGCGGCGGAGCGCGGCTCCAGCCAGCGGCCGAAGGCGAGGAAGGCGGCGCGTTCGTCCGGGACGCCGCTGCCGGCCGGGAGCTCGCCGACGATGTCGGGCTTGGCATTGCCCTTGATCCACACCACCGAACGCTGGTCGCGCAGGTGCAGAAGCGCATCCGAACGCTGCACGGCGCTCTGGAGCGTGGCGACGCGGGCGCGCAGGCTCAGATTTTCCGCCTCGCTGCGGCCGCGCTGGCGGATGAGCCATATGGCCGACAGCAGGGCGCCGCCGGTGACGCCGGCGAAGACGGCGAACTGGATGACTTCGAGCGTGCCGACCGACAGGCCGGCGGCGGGCAGGATGCTTGCGGCCTGCTGCGCGTGGGCGGATCCGCCTGCAAGAAGGCTGCCCGTGATCGCGGCCAGAAGCTGCGCGCCCTTCACGCGGGAATCCCTGCGCCGGCCACAGCCGGCATTTCCCGCCTCGCACGGGATATCCGCTGGCATGCCTTGTGTCCTCTCCGCTGCCCGATTGGCGAAACCGCCGCGCGGCCTCCCCCGGGGCGCCGTCGCGAATCACACTGTACAATTTCACCGAATCGACGGGAAGAAGCCGGCGCAGACAAAAAGAGCGGGCGCCCTTGTCAAGCGCCCGCTCTCAATATGTTGTGGGTGTAGAAGCCGCTATCAGTAGCGATAGTGTTCCGGCTTGAATGGGCCCTTCTGCTCGACGCCGATATAGGCGGCCTGCTCGCTGGAAAGCTCGGTCAGCTTGGCGCCGACCTTGTCGAGGTGCAGGCGCGCCACCTTCTCGTCGAGGTGCTTGGGCAGCACATAGACCTTGTTCTCGTACTGGCCGTGCTTGGTCCACAGCTCGATCTGCGCCAGCGTCTGGTTGGTGAAGGACGCCGACATCACGAAGCTCGGATGGCCGGTGGCGTTGCCGAGGTTCAGCAGCCGGCCTTCCGACAGCAGGATCATCCGGTTGCCGCCCGGGAAGGTGATCATGTCCACCTGCGGCTTGATATTGGTCCACTTCAGGTTGCGCAGCGCCTCGACCTGAATCTCATTGTCGAAATGGCCGATGTTGCCGACGATCGCCATGTCCTTCATCGAGCGCATATGGTCGACGGTGATGACGTCCTTGTTGCCGGTGGTGGTGATGACGATGTCGGCAGTCGGCGCGGCATCGTCGAGCGTCACGACCTCGAAGCCGTCCATCGCCGCCTGCAATGCGCAGATCGGGTCGACCTCGGTCACCTTGACGCGGGCGCCGGCGCCCTGAAGCGACGCGGCCGAGCCCTTGCCGACGTCGCCATAGCCGCAGACCACGGCGACCTTGCCGGCCATCATCGTGTCGGTGGCGCGACGGATGCCGTCGACCAGCGATTCCTTGCAGCCGTACTTGTTGTCGAACTTCGACTTGGTGACGGAATCGTTGACGTTGATCGCCGGGAAGGGCAGCAGGCCGCGCTTCTGGAGCTGGTAGAGGCGGTTGACGCCCGTGGTCGTCTCCTCGGTCACGCCGCGGATCGCATCGCGGTTCCTGGTGAAGAAGCCCGGCGTCGCCGCCATGCGCTTCCTGATCTGCGCGAAGAGGATTTCCTCCTCCTCGTTGCCCGGCTTGGACAGAACGTCCTCGCCCGCCTCGGCGCGCGCGCCGATGAGGATGTACATGGTGGCGTCGCCGCCATCGTCGAGGATCATGTTGGTCGGGTTGCCGTCCGGCCACTGGAAGATCTTGTCGGTATATTCCCAGTACTCGGTCAGGTTCTCGCCCTTCACGGCGAAGACGGGCGTGCCGGCCGCCGCGATGGCCGCCGCCGCATGGTCCTGGGTGGAGAAGATGTTGCAGGAGGCCCAGCGCACGTCGGCGCCCAGCTCCTTCAGCGTCTCGATCAGCACCGCCGTCTGGATGGTCATGTGCAGCGAGCCGGAGATGCGCGCGCCCTTCAGCGGCTTGGCGGCGCCGAATTCGGCGCGGCTGGCCATCAGGCCCGGCATCTCGGTTTCGGCGATCTCGATTTCCTTGCGGCCCCAATCGGCCAGCGCGATATCCTTGACGACATAGTCCTGGGTGCCGGACATTTGCTGCTCCGCGTCTCTCGTTGCAATTGGATGCGCCGCCCGCGGGCGGCATTTGGTGGCCTGCCTAGCAGACGGAGGCCCGCCTAACAATGGGACATAAAGAAATCCTTATCCCTCTATGTCGGTCATGCCGTTGGGACGGGGTCAGATTTCCTCGCCGAAGCGGTCTGCCACGAGCTGCGTCAGCGCCTCCATCGCCTCGGCCGCCTGCGGGCCGGTGGCGCTGACCCTGATGCAGCAGCCGGGGCTGGCGGCCAGCATCATCAGCCCCATGATCGAGGTTCCGCCGACGGTCATGCCGTCCTTCTCGACCTCGATCATGGCCTCGAAGCGTCCGGCGAGCTGGACGAACTTGGCCGAGGCGCGGGCATGGAGGCCGCGCTGGTTGACGATCGACAGCTCACGCACGATCGGCTTCTGGCCGGACGGGTCGACGCTCATTTGGCGGTGAGCACCTGGCTGGCGACGTTGATGTATTTGCGGCCGGCGGTCTGCGCCTCGTCCAGCGCCACCTGCATGTCGTCGTTGCGGCGCACGCTGGTCAGCTTGATCAGCATGGGCAGGTTCATGCCGGCGATCACCTCGACCGCGCCCGGCTTCATCACCGAGATCGCCAGGTTGGACGGCGTGCCGCCGAACATGTCGGTGAGAATGATCACGCCGGTGCCGGAATCGACGCGCGCCACTTCCGCCACGATGTGCGTGCGGCGCTCCTCCATGTCGTCGTCCGCGCCAATGGCGACGACGCCGAACTGCTGTTGCGGCCCCACGACATGTTCCACCGCGTGCCGAAACTCGTCAGCCAGATGGCCGTGCGTGACGAGCACGAGTCCGATCATGCCTTGCTTGGCTCCCGTCAAGCCCGGCTCTGCGGGCGTAGTTCGTCACCGTTGGCCCGAGCGGTCCGACGGCAAGGGCGCTATCTTGTCAGTGGCCGATGCGTTGACAAGCCCTAATTTCGCCCCGACCCTGCCAATTTGACGCAGGTGTGACAAGCATGCTGCACCGCACTCAGCGGAAAGGCGCCACCCGCAGGAAGGCGCCTATCGCGGCGGCGGCGCGCGGCGCATTGCCCTCGGCGACGACGAGCGCGGGAAGGGCGACGCCCGCGACCTCCTCGTCGGCCGGCTCCGCGAAACGCGGCGCCTGTGCCGCCGGCACCATCCGCACCAGCAGGTCGACGACCATTTGCGGCTCGTGATCCACCGCGGCCGGGCCGAAGCCGCGCACCTCGGCGAGGCCGGCGATGGAACGCGGAACCGTCGCGACCAGGCGGCCGGAGGCCGCGCGCAGCAGCAGCTGGTCGTCGCCGACGAGCCGGGCGAAGCGGCCCTGCGCCTTCGCCGCGGCGACCAGCGCGAAGGCGAGCTCGGTCTTGCCGCAACCAGACGGCCCGAGGATCAGGACGCCCGCCTGTTCAACGATCACCGCGACGGCGTGGATGTTTTCCGCCATGTCAGGCTTCCGCGGGCAGCGACACCACGAAGCGCGCGCCGCGGACGTCGCCCGGCTTGGTGCCCGGAATGTTCTCGGCTGTCAGCGTGCCGCCATGCGCCTCGACGATCTGGCGGCTGATGGACAGGCCGAGGCCGGAATTCTGGCCGAAGGCCTCGCCGGCCGGCCGGTCGGTGTAGAAGCGCTCGAAGATCCTGTCGAGCGCGTCGGGGCGGATGCCGGGGCCGTTGTCGTCCACGGTGATGATGACGCGGCCGCCGACGCGGGCGAGATTGACGGTGATGACCCCATGCTCGTCCGGCACGAAGGAGCGGGCGTTCTCGATCAGATTGGTGATGACCTGGCCGATGCGCAGGTCGTGGCCGGTGACGAAATAGTTCTTCGCCCCGGACGACTGCTTGGCGACGTTGAGGACGATCTCCACCGGCTTGCGGGCGCGGCCCATGTCGCGCGACAGCGCGACGATCTCGGTCAGCAGCTTCTTGACGTCGATGCGTGCGGCATCGACGCGCGCCAGCTCGGCATCGAGGCGGGAGGCGTCGGAAATGTCGGAAATGAGCCTGTCGAGGCGGCGCACATCGTGCTGGATCACCTCCAGCAGCCGCTCGCGCGAGGTTTCGTTCCTGGCCAGCGGCAGCGTCTCGACCGCGCTGCGCAGCGAGGTCAGCGGGTTCTTGAGCTCATGCGCGACATCGGCGGCGAAGCTCTCGATCGCCTCGATGCGGGCATAGAGCGCGTTGGTCATGTCGCGCAGCGCGACCGAGAGGTTGCCGATCTCGTCCTGCCGGTCGGAGAAATCGGGGATCTCCTCGCGCTTCTTGACGCCGCGCCGCACCCGCACGGCCGCCGCCGACAGGCGCCGCAGCGGGTTTGCGATGGTCGAGGCCAGCAGCATGGACAGGATCGCGTTGACCACCGCCGCCACGCCGAAGACGCGGAAGATCGCCCGCGTCTCGGCCGCCACGATCCGGTCGATGTCGCCGCCCTGCGTCGACAGCATGAGCACGCCCAGCACGGCGCGGAAACGCTGCACCGGCACGGCGACGGACACGATCATCTCGCCCTGTTCGGAAATCCGCACGATGGTCGAGGGACTGCCGGTCAGCGCGCTGGTCACTTCGGGAAAGGCGGTGCCGCTTCCGCCCGGCTGCTCGTAATAGATCGGCAGGTCGGTGCGGCGGAAGAAGTCCGAAATGTATTTCTGCACCCGGTCGACCAGGCCCGGGGTCTCCTCCGCGACCGGCGGCAGGCCGTAGCGCAGGATCTGCCCGCGCGAATAGAGATGGCGCGAGTCGAGGATGAGGTTGGCGTCGCGGTCGTAGATGCGGGCGCGCACGCGCGTCGGCGAGATCAGCCGCCGCAGCACCGGCGCGACGCGTTCGGGATTGATCGGGAAGTCGAGGCTGTCGAGCTGGTCGGAGCCCGGCGGCAGGCTTTCGCCGGCCTGCAGTTCGAGCAGCTTCTCCGGATCGATGGTGATCGAATCCGTCTCCACCGTCGCGGACGCCGCGATGGCCGCGGCGATGATCTCGCCCTGCGTCAGCAGGCTCTCGATACGCGCCTGCACGAGGCCGTCGCGGTACTGGTTGAGATAGAGGATGCCGACGACCAGCACGCCCAGCGCCGCCAGGTTGAGCGCCAGGATGCGCCGGGTGAGGCTGGAGAAGAAATAATGCCCCATCACGCGGCGCACGGGCAGGGTGCCCCATGCAAGCCAGCGCAGGATGCCTCTCGTGCCCTTGCCGGCGGGGCGCGCCGGCTTGTTGGTTTCGGCAGTAACCGCCATCGACTGGTCCGCGTCGGGACGCCGGCATCAAACCGACGCCCGCGTCCGCGTTTAACATTCCGCGCCGCGCCGGCAACGGCCGGGCACGGCGACAGACGCTCAGACTTCGCGGAACCGGTAGCCCACGCCGTAGAGCGTCTCGATCATGTCGAAGTCGTCGTCGACGGCCTTGAACTTCTTGCGAAGCCGCTTGATGTGGCTGTCGATCGTGCGATCATCGACATAGACCTGCTCATCATAAGCGGAATCCATGAGCGAGTCGCGGCTTTTCACCACGCCTGGGCGCTGCGCCAGCGAGTGAAGGATGAGGAATTCCGTCACCGTCAGCGTGACGGGCTCGCCCTTCCAGGTGCAGGTGTGGCGCTCCTGGTCCATGACGAGCTGGCCACGCTCGAGCGAGCGCTGCTGGCCGTTGGTCGCCTTGGCGCCGGCCTCGCGGGCCGAGGCGCGCCGCAGCACGGCGCGAACCCGCTCGACCAGAAGACGCTGGGAGAAGGGTTTGCGGATGAAGTCGTCGGCGCCCATCTTGAGACCGAACAGCTCGTCGATCTCGTCGTCCTTGGAGGTGAGGAAGATCACCGGGAGGTCCGTCTTCTGGCGCAGGCGCCGGAGCAGTTCCATCCCGTCCATGCGGGGCATCTTGATGTCGAGGATCGCGAGGTTCGGCGGACGGGCCGCCAGGCCCTCCAGCGCCGATGCCCCGTCCGTATAGGTCTCGACGCGATAGCCCTCCGATTCCAAGGCGATGGAAACGGAGGTCAGGATGTTGCGATCGTCGTCGACCAGAGCGACTGTTGCCATGTCAAGTTGCTCCCTCATGAGCCGGCGTCCCTTCCTGCTGCATGCAGGTATAGGCGGACAAATTAGGTACAAAATGTGGCGGGCAATTCCAAGCCCATCGCACAGCCGGCGGGCAAGCCTTGTCCAAACAATATGCAGGCAGCGGAATTTAACGGTCAATTAAACGATTTAAAAGGAAATCAAAATTTTTAAATCGATTATTGATTTGAAATGCCTAGGTTTTTCTGTTTCTGACCATGACGCTCCGCACCCCGGCCCGCCAAGCAGGGATCCCGGCGCGGGAATTTTTTCGGTTCACTCACCTATGCAGCAACGGGGGGAGCATGACGGACGTCGGCAAACGCAATCCTGCAATCGGCATCGACAAGATCGGACTGAACACGACCGGCAAGGTCCATTACAACCTTTCCGAGGCGGAGCTCTATGAGGAGGCCGTGCGCCGCGGCGAGGCGACGCTGACCGCCGACGGGGCGCTCGTCGCCTATACCGGCCAGCACACCGGTCGCTCGCCGAAGGACAAGTTCGTCGTTCGCGACGCGTCCACCGAGGACCATGTCTGGTGGGACAACAACAAGCCGATCACGCCGGCCCATTTCGAGAACCTGTACCAGGACTTCCTCGCCCATGCGAAGGGCATGGACCTGTTCGTGCAGGACCTCGTCGGCGGCGCCGACGAGACGCACAGCCTGCCGACCCGCGTCATCACCGAATATGCCTGGCATTCGCTGTTCATCCGCAACCTGCTGATCCGTCCCGAGCGCGCGGCGCTCGACGGCTTCGCGCCGCAGATGACGATCATCGACCTGCCGTCCTTCAAGGCGGACAAGGAGCGCCACGGCGCGCGCACCGAGACGATCATCGCCATCGACTTCTCGCGCATGCTCGTGCTGATCGGCGGCACCTCCTATGCCGGCGAGATGAAAAAGTCGGTCTTCACCGCGCTCAACTACATCCTGCCCGCAAAGCACGTCATGCCGATGCACTGCTCGGCCAATGTCGGCCCGGCCGGCGACAGCGCCGTCTTCTTCGGCCTGTCCGGCACCGGCAAGACCACGCTTTCGGCCGATCCGTCGCGCACCCTTATCGGCGACGACGAGCACGGCTGGAGCGAGCACGGCATCTTCAATTTCGAGGGCGGCTGCTACGCCAAGACGATCAAGCTGTCGGCCGAGGCCGAGCCGGAGATCTTCGCCACCACGAAGCGCTTCGGCACGGTGCTGGAGAATGTCGTGCTGGACGAGCAGCGCCGGCCCGACTTCGACGACAACCGCTACACGGAAAACACGCGCTGCGCCTATCCGCTGCATTTCATCCCGAATGCCAGCGACACCGGCCGCGCGCCGCATCCGAAGAACATCATCATGCTGACGGCCGACGCCTTCGGCGTGATGCCGCCCATCGCCAAGCTGACGCCGGCGCAGGCCATGTACCACTTCCTCTCCGGCTATACCGCCAAGGTCGCCGGCACGGAAAAGGGCGTCACCGAGCCGGAGGCGACCTTCTCGACCTGCTTCGGCGCGCCCTTCATGCCGCGCCACCCGTCGGAATACGGCAACCTGCTGCGCGACCTGATCGCCGAGCACGGCGTCGATTGCTGGCTGGTCAATACCGGCTGGACCGGCGGCGCCTATGGCACCGGCAAGCGCATGCCGATCAAGGCGACGCGCGCGCTGCTGGCCGCCGCCCTCGACGGCTCGCTCGCCCATGCCCAGTTCCGCACCGATCCGAACTTCGGCTTCGAAGTGCCGGTCTCGGTTCCGGGCGTTGACGGCGCGATCCTCGACCCGCGCTCGACCTGGGCCGACAAAGCCGCCTACGACAAGCAGGCGGCGCGGCTCGTCGGCATGTTCATCGACAATTTCGGCAAGTTCGAAGCCCATGTCGATGCTGCGACCCGCAGCGCCGCACCGCGCCTGAACGTCGCCGCCGAGTAAGCGCCGGCACGATGACTTCCAGAAGGCCCGCTTCGGCGGGCCTTTTTCGTGGCGGGAGCTGCAGCGGCGGAGCTTTCCGGTGCGTCCTTCGGCAAATTTCCACGCGTCTCCGCCGGAATTGCCTTATGTAGCAGGCAGGAGGCGCCGATGGCCGACGAGACCATTTTCATCCGCGCCGGCGTGACGATCGCGCCGGGCGACATCGAGGAGCAGTTCATCCGCGCTGCGGGACCGGGCGGCCAGAACGTCAACAAGGTCTCGACGGCGGTGCAGCTGCGCTTCAACGCGCGCGACGCCGCCGGCCTGCCCGACGACGTGCGGGCGCGGCTGCTGCGGCTCGCCGGCCAGCGCGCCACCAAGGACGGCGTGATCGTCATCGAGGCGAACCGTTTCCGCACCCAGGAGCGCAACCGCGAGGATGCGCGCCAACGGCTCGTCGCGCTGGTGGGCAAGGCGGCCGAGCCGCCGCCGCCGCCGCGCAAGAAGACCAAACCCTCGAAAGGCGCGGTGGAGCGGCGGCTAAAAGCGAAATCGGGACGCGCCACGATCAAGAAGATGCGCGGCCGCGTCGCCAACGACAATTGAGACCGTCGCTTTCTGCCTGCATGCCTGAAAAGCGTCCTTCCAAATATCGCGCAGCAATGCCAATCTCCCGCCTCTGGGTTCCAAGGAGACGACGATGGGCATTTTTGATTTCGTGAAGTCGGTGGGCAAGAAGCTTGGCATTGGCGACGACGAGGAAGCCGCGCCGGATGCGGCCACGGTCAAGAAGGATCTGGATTCCTACGATCTCGGCACGAAGGACGTGCAGGTGGAGATCGTCGGCGACAAGGCCGTGCTGAAAGGCACGGTGACCGACCAGTCGGCCTTCGAGAAGGCGGTCATCGCCGTCGGCAATACGCTGGGCGTCGGCAAGGTCGAGGCGGGCGAGCTCAAGGTGGCTTCCGCGCCGGAAGCCGCCGCGCCGGTGTTCTACACGGTGAAGAAGGGCGACAATCTGTGGAAGATCGCCGAGGCCCAGTACGGGAAGGGCAAGGGCGCCAAGCACACCGTCATCTTCGAGGCGAACAAGCCGATGCTGACCCATCCGGACAAGATCTATCCCGGGCAGGTGCTGCGCATCCCTCCGCTCGACTGAGCAATATCGACAAAGCATCGGAACGGCGGCCGCGTGCCGCCGTTTCCGTTTTCAGCAACAGGTCATCCGCATGTTCGCCCTGCCGCCCGGCGTCCGACACATTCCCGGCCATCTCGACACGGCCGCGCAGGAAGCGTTGCTGGCCGCCATCCGCGCCGTGGTGGCTAAGGCGCCGCTCTACACGCCGGCCATGCCGCGCACCGGCAAGGAGATGAGCGTGCGCATGACCAATTGCGGCACGCTCGGCTGGGTGACGGATCGCGAAGGCGGCTATCGCTATCAGCCGACCCATCCGGTGACCGGCAGGCCCTGGCCGGAGATACCCGAAACCCTTCTGGCGATCTGGGACCGCTTCGCGGACTATCCGCATCCGCCGGAAGCCTGCCTCGTCAATTTCTACGACGCCAAAGCGAAGATGGGCCTGCATCAGGACCGCGACGAGGCCGATTTCGCGGCGCCGGTGGTCTCCGTCTCGCTGGGCGACGCCTGCCTCTTCCGCATCGGCGGCACGCGCCGCACCGACCCGACGACATCGTTCCGCCTGGAAAGCGGCGACGTGGTGGTGCTGGGCGGCGACTCGCGGCTCGCCTTCCACGGCGTCGACCGGATCTATCCCGGCTCCTCGCCGCTGCTGACGAACGGCGGCCGGATCAATCTGACGCTGCGGCGGGTGAAAAGGTCAGGGCTGTGACTGCACTCGGCCCGGCGTGGGCGCCTATCACGCGCCTGTAAAACATGGCGGTCGCCAGGCTTGCCGATATTCCGGCGATTCCTACGCCGGCGACCACATCGATCAGATAGTGGTTGGCATGGGACACGGCGGCGGCGGCCATCCCGACATTGAGGGCCAGCATGGGGAAGCGAATCCACCGCAGCGACCAGCTCGCCCAGGCACAAAGCGCCGCCACGCCGGCATGGACCGATGGGAAAGTGACGATGCCTGCGGCTTCATCCAGCGTCAGGTTGAAATGGCCGGCCTGGCGCACCGCATGAAACTGATCGAGGAAGAAGAACCCGAACTTCGCATTGATCGCCGCGAGTTCCTCTGCCGCCACGCCATATACGACATAGGTGCCGAGCGCCGGATACCAGATGCAAACCACGCTGGAGATCAGGCAAAGAACGCAATAGGCGAAGACCATTGCGCATGCTTGCCGCGACCGGCCGAATAGAGACAGGACGACGGGGAGAAACAGCAGTTGCAGATAGAACGATGAGTAGGAGAAGGCGAGGAAATCGGCCAGCCATGGACGCGCGTCGACAAATGCTATGAACGCGTGCCAGTCGAAACCCAGCGCGGCATCCATCGCCACCAGCCGCTCGTCGGCAAGCGGCATGCCGACGCGCATCGCCGCATAGGTCCAGACGAGCACGGGAACAGCCAGGGCCAACACGCTTCCCATGCAGACGAGAATTTCCGGAACGGCCACCATCCTGCGCCAGCAGGCATAGACGACGAACGGCACGACACCGGCCAGCACGAAAAACAGATGCTGCAGCGATGACAGGTCGAGCGACATGTCGGTAGCCATCAGGATGGGAACGATGGAAACATAGGACAACACCACCGCCTGCAAGAGGAGGCTCATGGCATTTGCTCTCGAGATCGGTTCCATGGATCCGCTTTCCCACGATGACGACAGGATCGTAGCGGAAAAGCCTTAATCGGCGGCTGACCGAAGCGGCTCGAAAGCCGGATAGGGTTAGAGCTTCCTTAAGGCGACTTCCTCGACCTGGTGATCCGCGCCCTTCCTCAGGATCAGGTCGGCGCGGGGACGTGTGGGCAGGATGTTCTCGCGCAGGTTCTTGAGGTTGATGTTGTTCCACAGCCCTTCTGCGATCGCCTCGGCTGCGTCGGGCGAGAGCTGCGAATAGCGGTGAAAGAAGGACGCCTCGTCGCGGAAGGCCGTTTCGCGCAGGCGCATGAAGCGCGTGATGTACCAGCGGTGGATCAGCTCGGGATCGGCATCGATATAGATGGAGAAGTCGAAGAAGTCGGACAGGAAGGGCACGAACTTGCCGTCCTTCGGCAGGTCGCGGGTCTGCAGCACGTTGAGCCCCTCGAAGATGAGGATGTCCGGCCGGTCGATGGTGACGAACTCGCCCGGCATCACGTCATAGGTCAGATGCGAATAGACCGGCGCGCTGACATGGCGCTGGCCGGACTTGATGCCCGAAAGGAAGCGCAGCAGGGCACCGACGTCGTAGCTGTCGGGAAAGCCCTTGCGGTCCATCATGTTCTGCGCGCGCAGCACCTCGTTGGGATAGAGGAAGCCGTCGGTGGTGATCAGGTCGACCTTGGGGCTCGAGGGCCAGCGCTTCAGCAGTTGCTGAAGGATGCGCGCGGTGGTGGACTTGCCGACCGCCACCGAACCGGCGATGCCGATGATGAAGGGCGTCTTGGCCGCGCTCTCGCCGTTGAAGAAGGCCTGGCGGCGGCGGAACAGCAGCTGCGTCGTCTCCACATGCGCCGAAAGCAGCCGCGACAGCGACAGGTAGATGCGGCGCACCTCGCCCAGATCGATCGGCTCGTAGATCGAGGACAGGCGCCGGACCTCGTCCTCGGTGAGGGTGAGCGGCGTGTCGGCGCCGAACCGCGCCCACTGCTCCGCCTTGAAGAAGCGGTAGGGCGAGTATTTCTCTGTCGCGACGAGTTGGTCCAACTGGCAGCTCCGCCGTTCAGCCCTGTGCCCTTGCCGCCTTTTCGGCGATGCCCGACTGCGCGGTGCGCCGCTGCAGCTCGTCCATCACCCGCGACAGCGGCACATCCGCGACCGCGAGCACGACGAGCCAGTGAAAGAGGAGGTCGGCGCTCTCGGCGACGAGCGCATCCTCGTCACCGGCGATCGCGGCGATGACGGTCTCGACCGCTTCCTCGCCGAGCTTCTTGGCCGCCTTCTGCTGTCCGCCGGCAAAGAGTTTCGCGGTCCACGAACCGGCGTCGCCCGACCGCGCCCTGGCGGCGACGATCTTCTCGAGATCGGCAAGCGTGAAATCCGTCATCGCCTTCTCCGGGCCTCCGCAAGTTGCGTGCCCGCCTCTCTTCGGCACTTGCTGCCGTTTTATATCAGCCGGCTCGCATCGTCAGGCGCCACGGGATCGAGGCGCATGGCCAGACCTGCCTTTGCCATATGCGCCTTGGCCTGCGCAATCGTATAGGTGCCGAAATGGAAGATGGAGGCTGCCAGCACGGCCGTCGCATGGCCGTCGCGGATGCCGGCCACCAGATGAGCGAGGTCGCCCACGCCGCCGGAGGCGATGACGGGCGCGCGTACCGCATCGGCCACGGCGCGGGTCAGCGCGATGTCGTAGCCAGCCTTGGTGCCGTCGCGGTCCATCGAGGTCAGCAATATCTCGCCGGCGCCGCGATCGACCACCTTCTGCGCGAATTCGACCGCATCGATGCCCGTAGGCTGGCGGCCGCCATGAGTAAATATCTCCCAGCGGTCCGCCTCGCCGACGGCCGACACCTTCTTTGCGTCGATGGCGACGACGATGCACTGGTTGCCGAACTTGTCGGCGGCCTCGGCGACGAAATCGGGATTCTTCACCGCGGCGGTGTTGATCGACACCTTGTCGGCGCCGGCGAGCAGCAGCTTGCGGATGTCGCCGACCGCGCGCACGCCGCCGCCGACGGTGAGCGGCATGAAGCAATGCTCGGCGGTGCGCGCCACCACGTCGAAAATGGTCTCGCGATTGTCGGAGGACGCGGTTATGTCGAGGAAGCAGAGTTCGTCGGCACCGGCGGCATCATAGGCGCGCGCCGCTTCCACCGGGTCGCCGGCATCGATCAGGTCGACGAAATTGACGCCCTTGACGACGCGGCCGTCCTTCACGTCGAGGCAGGGGATCACGCGGGCTTTCAGGGTCATGCCGGCTGCACCTTCGCGTTGCGCAGGATGTCCAGCGCTTCGGCCGGATCGATGCGGCCGTCATAGAGCGCACGGCCGGAGATGGCGCCTTCCAGCTTGCGCGCGTCGGGCCGCGTCATGCGGCGGATATCGTCCAGCGAGGCGAGGCCGCCCGAGGCGATGACGGGGATCGACACGGCATCGGCCAGCGCGATCGTGCCGTCCCAGTTGATGCCGGCGAGCACGCCGTCGCGGTCGATATCGGTGTAGATGATGGCCGCCACGCCGGCGCCCTCGAATTTTTGCGCCAGCTCGATCGCGCCGAGCGATGATGCCTCCGCCCAGCCCTCCACCGCCACCTTGCCGCCGCGCGCGTCGATGCCGACGGCGATCCGCCCCGGAAACGCCTTGCATGCCTGCCGGACGAGCGCGGGATCGCGCACGGCCACCGTGCCGAGGATCACGCGGGCAAGGCCCTTTGCCAGCCATGCCTCGATATGCGCCATGGTGCGGATGCCGCCGCCGAGCTGCACCGGATTCGTCGTCGCCTCAAGGATCGCCTCCACGGCATCCCCGTTGCGGCTTTCGCCGGCGAAGGCGCCGTCGAGATCGACCACATGCAGCCACTCGAAACCCTGTGCCTCGAAGGCGCGCGCCTGCGCGGCGGGGTCTTCATTGTACACCGTCGCGCTCGCCATCTCGCCGAGCTTCAGGCGCACGCATTGGCCGTTCTTCAGGTCGATGGCTGGGAAGAGAATCATGTCCTTGATTTTGTTATCCCCACACTGGAACAGACCCCGAACTGCTCGGACTCGACTCTGAGGCGTCCTATCGCTTAAATCTCGAATCACCAACGAAAAAAGCCGGGTTCGCGGCCCGGCCTTTTTCTGCCCTTAACGTACCGACGTCGCGGGCGATAGGAAGTTTCCTACAATTGGCCAGAGAGCATATTCAGCTCCTGTCCGTCAACTTTCTTGGATTGGTCGACGTCGGTTTCCTCCTTTGGAGAAGAGCGATGTCGCATGGGAATTTGACTCGAATTGAGGCCAAGAAGACTTGGGTGCTACGTGCGTGCGGTTGGAAGGTAAGAGACATCCAGACCCGCTACGATGTCGACCCACGCCGATTGTATGAAGTCTGGGAAGAGTTAGAGCACATCGGAAGCCGGACAATGGCTATCCAGCTCTTTGAGCGTCTCTTTCCGGGTAAATCTCATTACGGTCTTTTTGAACTTCACCAGCCCAGGTATCGGCGCGAGTTAAAAGTCTCTGAAACTCCGTGGCTCCCAGGATTTTAAGGCTTCCACCGCAGGAAATTGGCGATCAGCGCGAGGCCGAGCGCCTGGCTCTTCTCGGGGTGGAACTGCGTGCCGGCCATGTTGTCGCGCGCGACCGCAGCGGTGACCTCGCCGCCATAGTCGGTGGTCGCCAGCACGTCGTCCGGGTTGGTCGCCGCCAGATGGTAGGAATGCACGAAGTAGGCGTGCAGCCCGTCATCGCCGGTCGGTATGCCATCGAACAGCGGATGCGAATGTTTCACGTGAATCGTGTTCCAGCCGATCTGCGGGATCTTCAGTGCGGGATCTGAGGGCATCATCTCGACCACGTCGCCGGCGATCCAGCCGAAGCCCTGCGTGACGGTCTTCTCCAGGCCGCGCGCAGACATCAGCTGCATGCCCACGCAGATGCCGAGGAAGGGCCGCGCGGCGCGGACGACGGCTGCGTCGATGGCCTCGCGCATGCCGGGCACCGCGGCGAGACCGGCGGCGCAGTCGGCATAGGCGCCGACGCCGGGCAGGACGACGCGGTCGGCGGAGCGCACCCGATCGGCATCGGCGGTGAGGTCGATCTCCGCCGCTATGCCGGCTTCGCGCGCCGCACGCTCGAACGCCTTGGTCGCGGAGCGCAGGTTGCCCGAGCCGTAGTCGATGATCGCCACGCGCATCAGCGGCTCCCCGGATAGGCGAAGAGGCCGAGCGCCGGCGCGGGCGGCGTTGCCGGTGGGGCGGAAGCGGCCGGGGCAGGCGTCGGCGCGGCGGGCGCTTCCAGCATTTCGGCCAGATAGCGCGTCTCTGCATCGGCGGCGTTGCCCGCCTCGACCACGCCCCATTCGCGCCAGCCGCGCCGGCGCAGCGCGGCGAGACGCAGCGCGGGACCTTCCAGCCCGACATAGAGCGAGACCAGCAGGGACAGCCAGGGCGCGGCGGAGCCTAGCCCCGCCCAAGAGCCGCCAAGGCCGATCGCCAGCATGGCCGCCAGCGCCAGTCCGGCCTCCAGCCAGAGGCGATGCCAGGCCAGCCAGATGACAGGCAGCAGGAAGCCGATCAGCGTGAAGCGGTCGCGGACGATCACGCTGTCGCGATCGGCCCCGTCCAATGCAGGCCGTGCGCCGGTGGCGCGCTCCATGACGACATAGCTCGCCATCGTTCAGCCTTTCAGCGTGCCCTTGGTGGACGGGATCGCATCCGCCTGCCGCGGGTCGATCGCGATCGCCGTGCCGAGGGTCCTCGCGACTGCCTTGAAGCAGGTTTCTGCCAAATGGTGATTGTTGGCGAAATAGTGGTTCACGACATGCAGCGTGATGCCGGCATGCTGGGCGAAGGCGTTGAAGAACTCGCGCACCAGCTCGGTGTCGAAGGTGCCGATCTTGGGCGACGAGAACTCGACCTTCCAGACGAGGAAGGGTCGGCCGGACACGTCGAGCGCGGCCTTGGTCAGCGTCTCGTCCATGGCGAGGTCGAGCGAGGCATAGCGCACGATGCCGCGCCGCTCACCGAGCGCTTTCGCCAGCGCCTGGCCGAGCGCGATGCCGACATCCTCCACCGTGTGGTGGTCGTCGATGTGGAGGTCGCCCTTGGCGTCAACCGTGATGTCGATGAGGGAATGGCGCGCGAGCTGGTCGAGCATATGGTCGAAGAAGCCGACGCCGGTCTTTATCTGCGCCGTCCCGGTCCCGTCGAGGTTCATCTCGACGCGGATCTTCGTTTCCTTCGTCTCGCGGCTGACAGCCGCCTTGCGTCCACTGCCGGTCATGACGGCGGTACCTTCCCGTTTGCTGCCGCCGCTCATACCAGCAGCCGGCGCGGATTGCCAAGCATCATGCCGCGCCGCGGAAATTTGCAATCGGCCTCACGGCTCTTACATAAACGCCACGCGGGCGGTGCCGCATGGCGCGGGCCGGCCGACGGCAGTATCGGAGTTGATATGTCGAATGAACTGACCATGCACGCCACGACGATCGTGACCGTGCGCAAGGGCAACAAGGTAGTGATCGCCGGCGACGGGCAGGTTAGCCTCGGCCAGACCATCATGAAAGGCAATGCCCGCAAGGTGCGCCGCATCGGCAAGGGCAATGTGATCGCCGGCTTCGCCGGCGCGACAGCCGACGCCTTCACGCTGCTTGAACGGCTGGAAGCGAAGCTGGAGCAATATCCCGACCAGCTCATGCGCGCCTGCGTCGAGCTCGCCAAGGACTGGCGCACCGACCGCTACCTGCGCCGGCTGGAGGCGATGATGCTGGTGGCCGACAAGTCGGTGTCGCTGGCGCTGACGGGCAATGGCGACGTGCTCGAACCCGAAGAAGGCGTCATGGCCATCGGCTCGGGCGGCAATTACGCGCTGGCTGCGGCCCGCGCGCTGATCGATACGGACAAGGACGCCGAGGAGATCGCCCGCAAGGCGATGAAGATCGCGGCGGACATCTGCGTCTACACCAACAGCAATGTCATCGTCGAAACGCTCGATGCCGCGTGAACCGGCAACGGGCTACGGATTCCGGTCGGTGACGAAGCGCGATCTGCCGCTGCTGCGGCGCTGGCTGGAAGCGCCCCACGTCGCGGAGTGGTGGGGAGATGCCGACGAGGAGATCGCCGGAATCGCGCTAGCCATGGAAAGCGTCGAGACCGAACCGCTGATCGTGGAGCTGGACGGACGGCCGATCGCCTATGCGCAGATCTACGACCCGCACATGGAAGACGGCCATCCCTATCAGGACCAGCCCTTCGGCACGCTTGGGCTGGACATCTCGATCGGCGAGGCCGACCTCGTGTCGAAGGGACACGGCAGCGCCATCATCGCGGCGCTGGCCGCGCAGCTCTTCGCCGAGGGCGCGCCGCGGCTGGTCATCGATCCGGATCCGTCCAACCTGAGGGCGATCCGCGCCTATGAGAAAGCCGGCTTCCGCCATTTCGACACGCGAACGTCCATCTACGGTCTGGCCCACATGATGGCGCTGGATGCCCCTGAAGAGAACATGTCATGAGCACCTATTCCCCCCGCGAGATCGTTTCCGAGCTCGACCGCTACATCATCGGCCAGAAGGACGCCAAGCGCGCCGTGGCCATCGCGCTGCGCAACCGCTGGCGCCGCCAGCAGCTCGAAGGCGAGATGCGCGAAGAGGTGATGCCGAAGAACATCCTGATGATCGGCCCGACCGGCGTCGGCAAGACCGAGATTTCCCGCCGGCTGGCCAAGCTCGCCGGCGCGCCCTTCATCAAGGTCGAGGCGACCAAGTTCACCGAGGTCGGCTATGTCGGCCGCGACGTCGAGCAGATCGTGCGCGACCTGGTCGAGGCGGCCATCGTGCTGGTCAAGGAGAAGATGCGCGAGGACGTGAAGGCGCGCGCGCATCTCAACGCCGAGGAGCGCGTGCTGGAGGCGCTGGTGGGCAAGACCGCCAGCCCGGCGACGCGCGATTCCTTCCGCAAGAAGCTGCGCGACGGCGAGATGGACGACAAGGAGATCGAGATCGAGGTCGCCGACACGGGCGGCGGCATGCCGAGCTTCGAGATCCCCGGCATGCCGGGCAATGTCGGCGTGCTAAATCTGAGCGACATGATGCAGAAGGCGATGGGCGGCAAGCGCACCAAGATGCGCAAGACAACCGTGCGCGATTCCTACGCCACGCTGATCGAGGACGAATCCGACAAGCTGCTCGACCAGGAGGAAGTGGTGCGACGGGCGCTGGCCAGCGCCGAGAACGACGGCATCGTCTTCCTCGACGAGATCGACAAGATCGCCGCGCGCAGCGACATTTCCGGCGGCCCCTCGCGCGAGGGCGTGCAGCGCGACCTGCTGCCGCTGGTCGAGGGCACGACGGTGGCGACGAAGTACGGACCGGTGAAGACCGACCATATCCTGTTCATCGCTTCGGGCGCGTTCCATGTCGCCAAGCCGTCCGACCTGCTGCCCGAGCTGCAGGGCCGCCTGCCGATCCGCGTCGAGCTGCGCGCGCTGGAGAAGGACGACTTCGTGCGCATCCTGACGGAGACCGAGGCGAGCCTGATCAAGCAGTATATCGCGCTGATGCACACCGAGGAGGTGACGCTCAGCTTCACAGACGACGCCATCGACCAGCTGGCGCAGATCGCCGTCGACCTCAATGCGTCGGTGGAGAATATCGGCGCGCGGCGGCTGCAGACGGTCATGGAGCGGGTGCTGGACGACATCTCCTTCCATGCGCCCGACCGGGGCGGCTCCGAGGTCGTCATCGATGCCGAATATGTGAAGAAGAACGTCGGCGACCTGGCGCGGAACACAGATTTGTCGCGATTCATCCTCTAATGCTGCGATCCGGGCCGTTGCGCAGGCACGGCCCGGATCGTCTAGCCGCCCATCCGCGCGCTCGACAAGCCTGCCTTCGGCGGCTAGGTGACGGATCGGAAGGCACCGGGACAGGACATACATGGCGAAGCGGGCAGCCATCATCTCCATCATCATTGCGGCCACGCTCCTGGCCTGGCCGGCCGCCGCCGTCACCAAGGTCCCGTCCGGCAACCGCAGCGCCCAGCAGCCCTCGATTCCCTCCGCATCGGCGAACCGCACGCGCGCCAATGCGACGACCTACGAGGCCAAGTACCGCCGGGTTTATGCGCTGCTGCAGAACGACCCGCAGCTTCTCGCCAAGATCAAGGCGGTGTCGGCCCAGTACGGCATCGACCCGATGCATGTGATCGGCGCCATCGTCGGCGAGCACACCTACAATGTCGACGTCTACGACCGCCTGCAGACCTATTACGTCAAGGCCGTCGCCTATCTCTCCAGCGGCCTCTCCTTCAGCCATAACGGCGAATCGATCGCGCAATTCGTGCGCCGCCCGCAGATGGAGGGCTGCGACAGGCTCTCCGACAGCTACGAGATCTGGTCCTGCCGCGAACGCATCTGGAACGCGGCGTTCCGCGGCAAGGTGGTCGACGGCACGGCGTTTCCGAACGAGCGCTTCGGCGCGGTGTTCTTCCAGCCATTCTATGCCGGGCAGACCTTCGGCATCGGCCAGCTCAATCCGCTGACCGCGCTGCAGATGAGCGATCTCGTCACCCGCATATCGGGCTATCCGCCGCTCTCCGCCGAGCAGCCCGCGCAGGTCTACAAGACGATCATGGACCCCGACCTGACGCTCGCCTATGTGGCGGCGACGCTGAAGACCGCCATCGACGCCTATCGCAACATTGCCGGCTTCGACATTTCGGGCAATCCAGGCATCACGGCGACGCTCTACAATGTCGGCGATCCGGAAGGGCGGGCACGGGCGCTGCGCGCCGAGAACCGCCGCCGCGCCGCTGCCGGCGAGGCGCCCCGCCTGCCGCAGGAGAATTATTACGGCTGGCTCGTCAACGACCGGCTGGAGGAGCTGCGCAAGCTGCTCTGACCTGCCCGGCTAGTTCCCGCGCGCCAGCCGCGCCGTCAATTCCGCGTCGAGCGCCTTGATATCCTCGTCCGAGAGGCGGCCGAACACCTCGCCCAGCCGGTTGGCGAAGGCCGTCGCGGCCGGCGAAAGCCCGGCGGTGTCGATCTTCACCCGCGGCTGCGAGCCGGCGGCGAGGTGTTCGAGCTCGTCGGCCTCGTCCCAGATCACGTTGAAATAGCCGATGATCTTCTGGACCGTCGGCCAAGTGGGCCGGCCCCGTCGGCCATGTTCGAGCGCCGACAGATAGGCAGCGCTCACGCCGATCGCCGCCGCCATCTCCTTCTGGCTGACGCCGCGGGCCTGGCGCAGCTCGCGCATGCGCGCGCCGAAGGGCGTCATGGCCGGTCCACCCGCCGCAACCGCACATAGAGCGCGCCCTCGCCGCCGTGGCGCCGCGCCGCATCCTGGTGGGCCGAGACGAGGCCGCGGAAAGCCGGCGTGCGCAGCCAGTCGGGGACGGCGCGCCGGAGCACGCCCTCGCTTCCCATCGACGCACCCTTGCCGGTGATGACGAGCACGTGGCGCAGGCCGCCGGCATGGGCGCGATGGAGGAAGGACAGGAGCAGCGAATGGGCCTGCAGCTGCGTCAACCCGTGCAGGTCGACCCGCGCCTCCAGCGGCAGGCGGCCCTTGGCGAGCTTGCCGTGGGTGGTCCGGTCGATCGTTCCCGCGGCGGCGGCGGGCGGCGCCTTGCTGCGGGGCGCGGGCGGTTGGGGATTCGCTTCCTCGCGCGCGTCGAGCGCGGCCGCGTCGGCGGCGGGAATCTCGGGCATGGCGGCGCGGCCCTTCAGCGGCGTCACCGAGCGCGCGATCAGGTTCCACAGGACCCGGTCCTCCTCCCTCAGCGGCGGATTGGCGCGCGCAGTCATGCGGCGCCTCCCGGCACGAAGCCCGCCGGCAGAAGCACCGTGAAGCGCGCCGGATGGCGGATAACGCCAGCGATCTCGCCCGCCGCCGCGCCCGATCCGGCAAAAAGGTCGCCGCGCGCGGCGCCGACGATCGCCGAGCCGGTATCCTGCGCGATCATCAGACGGCGAAAGGCGTTGCCGCCGAAGGCGCGCAGCGTCGGCGCGTCGACGTGGAAGGGCGTCGCGAACGTATGGATCAGCCGGTCCACGGCCATGGAGCGGCCGGGCGTCAGGGGCACCTTGGCGGCGGCGACGGGGCCGAGCCGCGCATCCTCGACCGGCGCGTCGCGGAAGAAGATGAAGGAGCGGTTGCGCCAGAGGATGTCGTCCAGACGCCGCGGATTGGCGGCAAGCCAGGCCCGGATCGACTGCATGGTCACGTCCGCCAGCGCAATCTCGCCGCGGTCGGCCAGCACGCGGCCGATGCCGGTGAAGGGATGGCCGCTCTTGGCGGCATAGGTGATGCGCCGGACCGACCCGTCCGGCATGATCAGCCTGGCTGCGCCCTGCACGTGGATGAAGAACAGGTCGACGCGGTCGGCGAGCCAGGCGATCTCGAGCCCTCGCCCCGCCAGCGCGCCGCGCTCGATCTCCAGCCGGTCCCAATAGGGAACGAGGCCGGCTTCGGCCCGCCGCGCGAAGGCGAAGGACGGATCGAGCGTGGACGGCCGGTTGGCGTCATCGACATCGACAAGGTCGTGCGGCCGGCGATAGACCGGGAAGCGGAACCGGTCGGTGCGAACCGGAGAAGCCTCCGCTTCCGGCTCGTAGAAGCCGGTCACGAGACCTTCGCCCTCAAGCTCCCATGGCCGGAAATGCTCCTCGAAGAAGGTCCGCGCCTGTGCGTCGTCCAGCGCCGCCAGTGCCCGCGCGGCGGTAAAAGCCGGCTCGAGATGCGAGGCGGTGACGCCCAGCGCGCCGGTGCGGTAGGGTTTTTGCGGCGCATGATCCGCCGAGCGGCGAAAGGCGGCAAAGGCATCGCCCAGCCGGTCTTCCGCCCAGCCGGGCAGGTCTGCGAAACTTTTCGGCAGGAGGCGCGGAGACGACAACATGAAGCGCTCCCGCGCCGGCGCTCAATCTTCGGCTTCGGTCGCCGCCAGCTTCCAGTTGGGGTCCTTCGAGCGGGTGTCGCGGGCGAAGGTCCAGACGTCCTTCACCTCGGCGACCGTCTCGGGGTCGCCGTCGATGACCGCGCCGCTCTTGTCGAGCGTCGCCGAGATCAGCTCCGAGACGACGCGCATGGTGACATGCGCCTCCGAACCCTTCATCTCGGCGCCGACGATCTCGGCCTTGTCGATGCCGACGAAGGAGGACTGAATCTTCTCCGACCGCTGCTCGCGCTCGGAAATCGCCGCGACGAAACCGTCATAGACCTCGCGCGAGAGAAGGTTCTTGAGCGTCTTGCGGTCGCCGTCGGCGAAAGCCGTCACGATCATCTCATAGGCCATCTTGGCGCCTTCGACGAAGGTCTTGGGCTCGAAGCTGGGATCGGCGTCCCTGATGGCGCGCAGCCCCTTGTTGACCTCGCTGCCAGCGGGTGCCGCCGCGTCGATCGCGGCATATTTGTCCGGCTCCGGCTCGCCCTTGCGGCGCGGCAGGGCCACGACGTTCTCCGGCGCCGTCTCCGCCTCCACCTGCTCCCGCGAGCGGCTATAGGGATCGAAGGGCTGGCGTTCATTGCCTGTGCGACGTCCCAGCACGTTGCGCAGCTGGAGGAAGATCACCACCGCCGCAATCATGAAGAAGATCGTCCCGAAGTCGAAGAATTCCATTCTTTGTCCGCCGTTTTGACCGGTCGTTCCGACCACGACCGCCTGTCCGCAGAAAGGCGGGACGCGGATTTCGCCCATTGAGTGTATATAGACCGCGTACCGGCGTCATTCAAATCGCCGGGTAAAATCCCTATGTGTGCGGAATGTGGGCCAACGCAAGCCCCGGCGTCAAACATCGTTCACGGAACACCAACTTTTGAGACTTCTCCTCCCGCTCCTGATCCTCGCCTGGCCGCTCGCCGAGATCGCCACCTTCGTCGTGGTCGGCAGCCATATCGGCGTGCTCGCCACGATCGCGCTGGTCATCGCCACGTCGATCGCCGGCGGCATGCTCATGCGCGTGCAGGGCCTCGGCGCGCTCAGGCGCATCCAGGAGGTCACCGAGCGCGGCGAGCTTCCCGGCCGCGAGATGGTGCACGGCGTGATGATCCTGCTCGCCGGCCTGCTGCTCCTGCTGCCGGGCTTCCTGACCGACATCCTCGGCATCCTGCTTTTCATCCCGCCGATACGCGACGCGGTGTGGCGCGTGCTGCGCAGCCGCGTCCATGTGGTGACGACGCGTGCCGGCTTCCGGGGCGCGGCGCGCAATGCACGCACCATCGACCTGGACGAGGATGATTTCCGACGCGAGCCGCCCGATCGCGACCGGATCGGCCCCCGATAGGGTCTTCCAACGGGCAACTTGTCACGTTCGGGCGACCATGCTAGCCAACCGGCGATTTTCGCAACCGCCGGTCTTTCCGGCCGCAAAAGGGAACCGGCCAGATGGCGAACACCCCGCAGGACTCGAATGGAAACGGCGCAGCGGCAGCTGCCGCCAACGGCGCGCAGGCCACGCTGAACATCCTGGCGCAATATCTGAAGGACATGTCCTTCGAGAGCCCCGGCGCGCCGCTTTCGCTGCGCGGCCGTCCCGACCAGGCCCCGGCGATCAACATCAATGTGAACGTGAACGCCAATCCGATCGCCGACAAGGATTACGACGTCGCGCTGACGCTGAGCGCCAAGGCACAGTACGACAAGGAAGTGCTGTTCAACGTGGAGCTGGTCTATGGCGGCGTGTTCCACATCGACGGCTTCCCGCAGGAGCACATGCTGCCGATCCTGTTCGTCGAGTGCCCGCGGCTGATCTTCCCCTTCGCGCGCCAGATCGTCGCCGAGGCGACGCGCAATGGCGGTTTCCCGCCGCTGCTGATCGACCCGATCGATTTCGGCCAGATGTTCCAGCAGCGCATGGCCGAGGAACAGGCCAAGGCCGGCAAGCCGAGCTGATCGGCAGCTGACCACCGCCGGCGCGTGCCTCATGCGCCGGCCAGCCGTCAGGCCTCGCCGGCGGCGCTTTCCAGCTTCTTCCAGACGGCGCCCTCGCCCAGCCGCGCGACCATGCGCCCATGCGCCTCGATCTCGATCGCGCTCAGGCGCGAGGGCAGCGGCACCGGCCGCTGGCCGATGGCGGTGACGGCGATCGAGGGCCCGGCGACGGTGATCTGCGTCTCGGCCTCGAGCACCAGGGCGGCCTGCTTGCCGCCGATGAGCTCGATATAGACTTCCGCAAGCAGCTCCGAATCGAGCAGCGCGCCGTGCTTGTCGCGGCGGCTGTTGTCGATGCCATAGCGACGGCAGAGCGCATCGAGCGAATTCGGCCCCATCGGATGCTTGCGGCGCGCCAGCATCAGCGTGTCGACCACCCGGTCCGGGCCGATGAAGCCGCGCCCCAGCCGCGCCATTTCGGCATTGATGAAGCCGATGTCGAAATTGGCGTTGTGGGCGACGAGCATCGCGCCGTCGATGAATTCCAGGAAGCGTTCGGCGATCTCGGAGAAGACCGGCTTGCCGGTCAGGTCGCTGTTGCTGATGCCGTGGACCGCGAGCGCCTCGGGGTGCACCTCCCTGCCCTCGGGATTGATGTATTCGTGGAAGATACGGCCGGTCGGGAAGCGGTTCACCAGCTCGATGCCGCCGAGCTCGATGACGCGGTCGAGGCGCGAATCGAGCCCGGTGGTTTCCGTATCGAAGACGATTTCCCGCATGAATGCCTCAGGGTTTGTTGCGCTCGCGCGCATGCAGCTTGGCGATCAGGGCGCGCACCTCGCGGCGCGCCGCCTCGATGCCCAGCCCGGTGTCGATGACGAAATCTGCATTGCGCCGCTTCTCCCGGTCATGAACCTGATTCGCCAGGATGGCGGCAAACTTTTCCCCGGTCATGCCGGGACGCGCCATCACGCGGTCGCGCTGCACCTCGGGCGACGCCGTCACCACGAGGATGGCGTCGACCCTGTCGGCGCCGCCGGTCTCGAACAGCAAGGGTATGTCGAGCACGACCAGCGGCGTACCGCGCGCGCGGTGGGCCTCGACGAACTTCGCCTGGTCGGCCCTGACCAGCGGGTGGATGACCTCGCCCAGCCGCCGCAGCGCCTCCGGGTTGCCGAGAACGGCGCGCGACAGCTTCGAGCGGTCGACCGTTCCGTTGACCACCGTGCCGGGGAATTCCGCTTCGACGAGCCGCGCGGCAGGTGACGCGTAGAGCCGATGCACCGCCTCGTCCGAATCATGGACCGGGACGCCCTCTTCGGCGAACATGCGCGCGGTGGTGGATTTCCCCATCCCGATCGAGCCGGTCAGCCCCAAGACGATCAATGCGCGCCCTCCAGGTCAGCCACGATGCGGGCGCGCAACTCCGCGCTCACATCCGGAACCACGTCGAACCATCTGGCGAAGCCCGCCACCGCCTGATGCAGCAGCATGCCCAGCCCGTCCACGCTCGCGAGGCCGCGCTGCCGCGCTGCCGCGAGCAGCGGCGTCTCCAGCGGCACATATACAATATCGGAGACGATGGCGGAATCCGGCAGGGCGGCGACATCCACATCCGATCCGCTCGCGCCCTTCATGCCGAGCGGCGTCGTGTTGACGAGCAGTCCGGTGCCGGGAAGCAGGTCCGGCAGCGCATCCCATCCATGCGCCGACGTCCCGCCGCGAAACCGGTCGGCGAGTTCCCGCGCGCGCAAAATCGTGCGGTTGACGATGCGGATATCCGCCACGCCGGCCTGCGCCAGCGCATGGACGACCGCCCGCGCCGCGCCGCCGGCGCCGAGCACGGTGGCGGACGTCACGCCGCGCCAGTCCGGCGTCGCCGCGTCGAGGCTCGCGGCATAGCCATAGGCATCGGTGTTGCCGCCGACCGCGCGCCCGTCCTCGATCCAGAGCGTATTGACCGCGCCGATGATCTCGGCCGCCTCGTCGCGCCGCGCGACGGCTGCGAAGGCCGCCTCCTTGTGCGGGATGGTGACATTGCCGCCGGCATAGCGGCTCGCCGGCAGCTCGGTCACGAAACGGGCGATGTCGGCGGGAGCGATGTCCAGCTTCTCATAGCTGCCGGCGATCCCGTATTTGTCGAGCCAGAAGCCATGGATGAGCGGCGACCGGGAATGGGCGACCGGATGGCCGCAGACGAAGGCGTGGCGCATCGTGTCAGCCATCGATCGCGCCGATCCTGCGCAGCTCGGCCAGCAACGGCAGCAGCGGCAGGCCGACGATGGTGAAATGGTCGCCCTCGACGCGCTCGAAGAGCTGGATGCCCTCGCCCTCGATCTGATAGGCGCCGACGCTGGACAGGGCCTTTTCGCCGACCTGCGCCAGATGGCGGCCGATGAAGGCTGGATCGAGCGAGCGCATGGTCAGGAAGGCGCTGTCGACATGGCGCCACGTGACGTCGCCGCCCCGCGCCAGCACGACGGCGCTGTTCAGCACATGGGTCTTGCCGGACAGCGCCAGGAGATGGCGGCGCGCCGCCTCCATGTCTGCCGGCTTGTGGAAGATGCGGTCCTCCAGCGCCATAGTCTGGTCGCAGCCGATGACGAGCGCGTCGGGATGGCGTTCGGAAACCTCCACCGCCTTGGCTTCCGCCAGGATCGAGGCCAGATCCGCCGGCGTCACGCCCGTTTCGGCCACCGCCGCCTCGACGGCGCGCTCGTCGACGTCCGCGCGGACGACGTCGAACGACAAGCCGGCATTCCTCAGCATGTCCCGCCGGAAGGGACTTCCGCTTGCCAGCACGAGCTTCTGCATGATCTGCCTCCCTGCTTTCACGCACTACGGCCGCAAAACCGCTGCGCACTTTGTCGGCGGCGCTAGCGCGATTTCTGCCGCAGCGCAACGATTGCCGCGGCCGTCTCCTCGATGGAACGGCGCGTCACGTCTATGAGCGGCCAGCCCTGCCGCGCGCATATCTGGCGCGCATAGGAAAGCTCGGCCGCGATCTGCGCGCGGTCAAGATAGGTTTCGGCATCATAGCCCGGACTGGCGCCGAGCACGCGGTTCTGGCGCACATGCGAGATGCGCTCCACCGAGGCGATGAGGCCCACCACGAGCGGACCTCTCGCCGACAGCACCGCCGGCGGCAGCGGAACGCCGAGCACGATCGGTATGTTGGCAGTCTTGATGCCGCGATTCGCCAGATAGATGCTGGTCGGCGTCTTCGACGTGCGCGAAATGCCGATGAGGACGACATCGGCCTGTTCGGCATCGTCGGGCAGCTGGCCGTCATCATGCTCCATGGTGAAGTTGAGTGCGTCGATGCGGCGGAAATAGTCGGCGTCGAGCACGTGCTGCGCGCCGACGCGCCGGCCTGCCGGCGTTCCCAGATAGGATTGGAACACGGTCAGCACAGGCTCAAGCACCGAGACGCAGGGCAGGCCCATCTCGGCGCAGCGATCGTCGATCTTCTTGGCCAGCGCCTGGTCGACCACCGTGTAGAGGACGATCCCCGGCTCGGCGTCGATCTCCTCCAGCACGTGGGCGAGCTGCTTCTCGGTGCGCACCAGCGGATAGATGTGCTCGATCGCGCGGGCATTCTTGTACTGGGCGGATGCCGCACGGCCGGCAGCCAGAAGGGTCTCGCCGGTCGCATCCGAGATCAGGTGGAGATGGAAGAAGCTCTGCGGCTTGCTCACAGGCAGGCGGGAGAGGCTGTGGTCTGATGTGGACAAACTGCTCCTCCGTCGCGCCGTTCCGTCACGGCGATGTATGGCATGGCGGGTTTTTCACAGCCAGCGCCACTGTGAAGGCATGATCGTGCCTGTGGGTAATTTCCGGGACGAGCTGCGCCGCATGCCGTCGGCCGTTCCGGCACCGCGCAGGGCGCTCATGGACAAGCCATTGATATATATGACTTAAATATGGTTTTCCCCAATATTGTCATTCTCTCGCGTGGATCTTTCAGGTCTTCCTGAAGGCCGCGACGATCGGCGCCGGTGTGGAGCACCATGGATTCACACTAGAAACAGAGTCTTAGAATCAAAAGATTCAGTTCATTAGAGATTTATTTAGAAAGAAAGGCTTGGGGACATGACTGGGAGACGCGTCGTGCTCGATGTCCTGAAGGGCGAGGCGGTCTTTCCGCCACCGATCTGGATGATGCGCCAGGCCGGCCGCTACCTGCCCGAATATCGCCAAACGCGGCAGCAGGCGGGAAGTTTCCTCGATCTCTGCTACAATCCCGATCTCGCCGTCGAGGTGACGCTGCAGCCGATCCGGCGTTTCGGTTTCGACGCCTCCATCCTCTTCTCCGACATCCTCGTCATTCCCGACGCGCTCGGCCGCGATCTCCGTTTCGAGGAAGGACGCGGGCCGCTGATGACGCCGATCACCGCCGACGAGATCGCCGGGCTGGACGCATCGCGGCTCCACCAGCATCTGGCGCCGGTCTACGAGACCGTGTCGCGCCTGCGGGCTGAGCTGCCGGCCGGGACCGCGCTGCTCGGCTTCTGCGGCGCGCCCTGGACTGTGGCGACCTATATGATCGCCGGCCACGGCACGCCGGACCAGGCGCCGGCCCGGCTTTTCGCCTATCGCCATCCGGACATGTTCGATCGCCTGCTCCAGCTCCTCGCGGATTGCAGCGCGGACTATCTCTGCCGGCAGATCGCGGCCGGGGCGGATGCGGTGCAGATCTTCGATTCCTGGTCGGGCGTGCTCGACGAGGCCTGTTTCGAGCGCTTCTGCGTCCGGCCGGTGGCGCGGATCGTCGCGGCGGTGAAGGCGCGGCATCCCTCGGTTCCGATCATCGGCTTTCCCAAGGGCGCCGGCGCGCTCTATGATGGCTACCGCAAGGCGAGCGGCGTCGACGCGCTCGGCCTCGACTGGACGGTGCCGCCGGCGCAGGCGCGGCGCCTGCAGGCGGAGGGGCCGGTGCAGGGAAATCTCGATCCGCTGCGGCTGGTGGCCGGCGGCGCTGCGCTCTCCGAGGGGGTATCGGCGGTGCTCGACGCGCTCGGCGACGGGCCGCTGGTCTTCAATCTCGGCCACGGCATCACGCCGCAGACGCCGATCGCGCACGTCCAGGCGATGATCGACCAGGTGCGCGGAACGGGACGGCGATGAGCAGGGCCGCCATACGCGCGATCGTCGCGCTGGTTCTCACCGCCGCGCTCGCCGCCATCCTGTTCCTGGCCGCGCCTGTCCGCGTCTACGATTGGATCAAGGCGCTCCACATCATCGCGGTGATTTCCTGGATGGCCGGCATGCTCTATCTGCCGCGCCTCTTCGTCTACCACGCCGATGCCGCAACGGGCTCCGTCCAGTCGGAGACCTTCAAGGTGATGGAGCGGCGGCTTTTGCGGGCGATCATCAATCCCGCGATGATCGCGACGTGGATATTCGGCCTGTGGCTGGCCTGGCACGGCTTCGGCTTCCATGGCGGCTGGCTGCACGCCAAGCTGGCGCTGGTGCTGGGTTTGTCGGGCGTGCACGGCTATCTGTCGGCGGCGGTGAGGCGTTTTGCCGAGGATCGCAACGAAAAACCCGCGCGGCACTGGCGGATCGTCAACGAGATACCTACCTTGCTGATGATCGCGATCGTCATCCTGGTCGTCGTCAAGCCGTTCTGAACCGATCGTCGTCATGACGTGCGGCCTTGCCTACGGCGCGGCGCGACTGTATGAGTCGCGCATTCCCTCCCCGTCACGCCATGTTCGGCGACGTTCGTCTGCCCCCGTCGTGACAACCCTCTCCGCATACGCTTTGCGCCAACGAGACATGTTCCCATGCAGGAAATGAAGCTCCAGGAACTGAAGAGCAAGACTCCGACCGACCTCATCGCCTTTGCCGAGTCGCTCGAGGTCGAGAATGCCAGCGTGCTGCGCAAGCAGGAGCTGATGTTCGCGATCCTCAAGAAGCTGGCGGCGCAGGAGGTCGAGATCATCGGCGAGGGCGTCGTCGAGGTGCTTCAGGACGGGTTCGGCTTCCTGCGCTCGGCCAACGCCAACTATCTGCCGGGTCCCGACGACATCTACATCTCGCCCTCGCAGATCCGCCGCTTCTCGCTGAAGACCGGCGATACCGTCGAGGGACCGATCCGCAGCCCGAAGGAAGGCGAGCGCTATTTTGCGCTGCTGAAGGTCAATACGATCAATTTCGAGGATCCCGAGAAGATCCGCCACAAGATCCATTTCGACAATCTGACGCCGCTCTATCCCGACTCGCGGCTGAAGATGGAACTGGAGAATCCGACCACCAAGGATATTTCCGCCCGCGTGATCGATCTGGTGGCGCCGCTCGGCAAGGGCCAGCGCGGCCTGATCGTGGCGCCGCCGCGCACCGGCAAGACGGTTCTGCTCCAGAACATCGCCCATTCCATCACCACCAACCATCCGGAATGCTATCTCATCGTGCTCCTGATCGACGAGCGCCCCGAGGAAGTGACCGATATGCAGCGATCGGTGAAGGGCGAGGTCGTGTCCTCCACCTTCGACGAGCCGGCGACGCGCCACGTGGCGGTTGCGGAAATGGTGATCGAGAAGGCCAAGCGGCTGGTCGAGCATGGGCGCGACGTTGTCATCCTGCTCGACTCGATCACGCGCCTGGGGCGTGCCTACAACACGGTCGTGCCTTCTTCCGGCAAGGTGCTGACGGGCGGCGTGGATGCCAATGCTCTGCAACGGCCGAAGCGTTTCTTCGGCGCGGCGCGCAACATCGAGGAAGGCGGCTCGCTGACCATCATCGCGACGGCGCTGATCGATACCGGCAGCCGCATGGACGAGGTGATCTTCGAGGAGTTCAAGGGCACCGGCAACTCGGAAATCGTGCTCGACCGCAAGGTCGCCGACAAGCGCATCTTCCCGTCGATGGACATTCTCAAGTCCGGCACCCGCAAGGAAGACCTGCTGGTTCCGCGCCAGGACCTGCAGAAGATCTTCGTTCTGCGGCGTATCCTCGCCCCGATGGGCACCACGGACGCGATCGAGTTCCTCATCGACAAGCTGAAGCAGACCAAGTCGAATGCGGACTTCTTCGAGTCGATGAACACATGATCGATCCGCTGGCGTAACGATCCCGCCCGCGAATTTGATTCGGCTCCGTAACGTTCGTCCGAGGTGGATATTGAGCCCCACGGATACGATTTTTGCGCTGTCCTCCGGCTCGCTGCCGAGCGGAGTTGCGATCGTGCGCGTGTCCGGCGCCGGGGTCGATGCCGTCCTATCCGCGCTGGTGCCGGGAAAACCGGTGCGCGCGCGGGATACGGCGCTGCGGCGCATCGTCGGCCGCGACGGCGTGCTGATCGACCGCGGGCTGGTGTTCCGTTTCGCGGCGCCTGCGAGCTTCACCGGCGAGGATGTGGCTGAGTTCCATCTGCATGGCGGCCGCGCGACGGTCAATGCGCTGCTGCGGGAACTGGGAAGCTTCGCGGGTCTGCGCCACGCGGAGGCGGGCGAGTTTACCCGAAGGGCTTTCGTCAACGGCAAGCTCGATCTGACCGCGGCGGAGGCCTTGTCCGATCTGATCGCGGCCGAGACGGAGATGCAGCGGCGTTTCGCGCTGCAGCGGGCCGATGGCGTGCAGGCGCGGCTTTTCGCCGATTGGCGCGCCCGGCTTGTGCAGTTGCGCGGCCTGGTCGAGGCTTCCATCGACTTCAGCGACGAGGGTGACGTCTCCGATGCGGCGCTCGCCCGCGCCGACGCAGCGCTGGATGCGCTTATCCTGGACATCGATCGGCACCTGACCGCCTCGCTGCCGGCGGAGATCGTCCGGGATGGCCTGCGCGTGGCCATCATCGGCGCGCCGAATGCCGGAAAGTCGAGCCTTCTCAATCATCTGGCGGGGCGTGAGGTAGCGATCGTCACCGACGAGGCCGGCACAACGCGTGACGTGCTGGAGGTCCAGCTCGATCTCGACGGCTACAAGATCATCCTGTTCGATACGGCGGGCCTGCGGGAAAGCGATTCGGTTCCGGAACGGATCGGCATTGCGCGCGCGAAGCAGGTGGCCGAATCGGCCCATGTGATCCTGCATCTGATCGACGGCACGTCTCCCATGCCCTCGCCGCTTGACGGTTGCAGCTCAGCCCGGGCTATCAACATATCCTCAAAGGCCGACATCGCCGAGAGCCGGCATCGCGCCTCGGATCTGTCCGTTTCCGTCAAGAGCGGGGAAGGTATCCCGCAGCTCATTGCGCGGCTTACCGCCTTCGCGGAACAGGCGGGCGACGCGATGATCCCCACCGCGCCGGCCTCGCAGCGGCAGACGCATCTGCTGAAGATGGTGCGCGCCGAGCTGGACCGTGCGAAAACCGCGTCCGAGCCGGAAATCACGGCGGAACATCTGCGCTTGGCGGCGGACGCTTTGGGCCGTATGACGGGCGAGATCGGCACAGAGGAGGTGCTGGGCGCCATATTCGCCAATTTCTGTATCGGCAAATAACTCACGTGAAACACCCTTCGCGCATGATTCACGTGAAACAGGACGGATGATGGATCGCTTCGACGTCATTGTGGTGGGCGGCGGCCATGCGGGCTGCGAGGCTGCGGCGGCAGCCGCGCGGATGGGCGCCGCGACGGCGCTGGTGACCCTGTCCGCATCATCGATCGGGGTGATGTCCTGCAATCCGGCCATTGGCGGCATCGGCAAGGGCCAGCTCGTCCGGGAGATCGACGCGCTCGATGGCTTGATGGCGCGCGCGGCGGATGCCGCCGGCATCCAGTTCCGCATGCTCAACAAGCGCAAGGGCCCGGCAGTCTGGGGACCGCGCACGCAGGCGGACCGGAAACTCTACCGTCTGGCCGTGCAGTCACTGATCCGGGCGCAGCCGTCACTCACGGTCATCGAAGGCGAGGCTGCCGCGCTTCATGCAGAAGACGGCGAGGTGAACGGTGTCGAGCTTGCCGACGGGCGGTCTCTCACCTGCGGCGCGGTCGTGCTGACGACTGGGACCTTCCTGCGCGGCCTCATCCACATGGGCGAGCGCAAGATCGTTGCCGGACGGATCAACGAGCCGGCAGCCGAGAAGCTTTCGGCCTCGCTGCTGCGCCATGGTTTTCAGCTCGGCCGGCTCAAGACCGGAACGCCGCCGCGCCTCGACGGCAGGACCATCGACTGGAGAAGCATCGGCACACAGGAGGCCGATGCGGAGCCGGTGCCCTTTTCCCTGATGACCGATGCGATCTCCGTGCCGCAGATCGCCTGCGGCGTTACCCGCACGACGGCGGCGACCCACGCGGTCATTCGCGACAATCTCCACACTTCCGCCTTGTATTCCGGCGCGATCGCAGGTGTCGGGCCGCGCTACTGCCCGTCCATCGAGGACAAGATCGTCAAGTTCGGCGACCGCGACGGGCACCAGATCTTCCTGGAACCGGAAGGACTGGACGTCAACACCGTCTATCCGAACGGAATCTCCACCTCCCTTCCGGCAGAGGTACAGGAAGCCATTGTCGCATCGATCCCGGGGCTCGAGCGCACGCGCATTCTCCAGCCGGGCTACGCGATCGAGTATGACCATGTCGATCCGCGGGAGCTCACGACCTCGCTGGAGACCAGGCGCGTCGCCGGCCTGTTCCTCGCGGGGCAGATCAACGGCACCACGGGCTATGAGGAAGCCGGCGCGCAGGGCATTCTGGCGGGCGTCAATGCCGCGCAACGCGCCTCGGGCGGCGAACCGCTGGTTCTCGATCGAACAGAGGCATATATAGGGGTGATGGTCGACGACCTTACCAGATCTGGTGTTTCCGAGCCATATCGCATGTTCACGTCGCGTGCGGAGTTTCGCCTCATGCTGCGTGCCGACAATGCCGATCGCCGCCTGACGCCGATCGCGCTACGCCTTGGCCTTGCCGGCAGCGCGCGCAGCGCGCGTTATGAGGAGCGGGCGATCCGGCTTGAAAAGGCAAAGGAGATGCTGGAGTCGCTGCGACTTTCGCCAAATGAAGCCGCCGGCTTCGGAATCGGCCTCAACCATGATGGCGTCAGGCGCAGCCTGTTCGACCTCCTCGCCTATCCAGATGTCGGTTTCGCGCAGCTGCTCGCCATATGCCCGGAACTGGCTGCGGTGGACCAGCGCACGCGGGATGCACTGGAGATCGATGCTGGCTATGCCGTCTATCTCAAGCGCCAGGAGGACGATGCGGCGCGATTGCGGGAGGAAAGCGCGCATCCGCTTTCGCCCGAACTCGACTATGCGACGATGCCCGGCCTGTCGAACGAGCTGAAGCAGAAGCTTCTTGCACGCCGGCCCCGCACGCTCGGCGACGCGCAACGGATCGAAGGGATGACGCCGGCTGCGCTCACGATCATCCTCGCGCGGTCCGGCGCGAAGAAAGGTCAGCAACGTGCAGCATAGCGGGGATCGGAGACAGCAGTTTGAATCGGTCGCCGGCGCTGTTTCACGTGAAACTTTCGACAAGGTCGAATCGTTCGAAGCGCTCTTCCGCAAATGGAACAGCGCCATCAATCTCGTTGCTCCTTCGACGCTTCCGGAACTCTGGCAGCGGCATATCCTCGACAGCGCGCAGCTTGTTCCCCACGCCAGAGACGCGAGAAAGTGGGTGGATCTCGGTTCCGGGGGCGGCTTCCCGGGCGCCATCGTGGCGATTCTCCTGCGGGAGCGTTGTGTCGTGCATCTGGTCGAGAGCAACCATAAGAAGGCTGCCTTCCTTCGCACGACGCTTGCGGGCCTCGGAATCAACGCCCATGTCCACGCAGAGCGAATAGAAGACGCTGCGAGCAGCATCGGGGATGCCGATATCGTCTCGGCGCGCGCACTGACCGCATTGCCGGAGCTGTTGGCGCTTTCGGAGCCGTTCATGCAGCGGGGTGCCCGCGGACTCTTCCACAAAGGCCGGGATTATCGGCGCGAGGTGGAAGAAAGCCGTGACGTGTGGAAGTTCGATCTGATAGAACATCCAAGCCTGGTCGATCCGACCAGTATCATTTTGGACGTCAGCGGGCTCGGGCGCACGACCTGAGCGAGGGTCAGACGAGATGCGCATCATCACCGTGGCCAACCAGAAGGGCGGTGTCGGGAAGACGACCACCGCCATCAACCTTGCAACCGCCCTCGCGGCTATCGGCGAACGGCCGCTGATCATCGATCTCGATCCGCAGGGCAATGCCAGTACGGGCCTCGGAATCGAGCGCAGCGAGCGCCTCCTGTCGTCCTACGACGTGCTCGTGGGCAATGCCTCCGTCGAACAGGCGGCGATCGCCACGGCGGTGCCCGGCCTTTCCATCGTACCCTCGACGCTCGACCTGCTCGGGGTCGAGATGGAGATCGCGTCGGCGCCGGATCGCGTCTCGCGGCTGAAGCGCGCGCTCCAGCGCACCCCGGCGAACGCGTTCTCCTATGTGCTCATCGACTGCCCGCCATCGCTCAACCTCCTGACCCTGAACTCGATGGCTGCGGCGGATTCGGTGCTGGTTCCCCTGCAATGCGAGTTCTTCGCGCTGGAAGGGTTGAGCCAACTGCTCCAGACCGTCGATCAGGTGCGGCGGACGATCAACCCGGACCTGAGCATCCAGGGCATCGTCCTGACCATGTATGACGGCCGAAATAACCTTGCGAATCAAGTGGTTGACGATGTCCGTACGCATATGGGAGATACCGTCTACCAGACGGTGATCCCACGCAATGTACGGGTTTCGGAGGCGCCGTCCTATGGCAAGCCGGCGCTTCTCTACGATCTCAAATGTGCGGGGAGCCAGGCCTATCTGCAACTCGCTTCCGAGGTCATCCGCCGGGAACGGCAGTTGCAGGCGGCATAAACGGAGGCGGAAGTGAACGAAGATCCTTCGCGAAAGCGGCTCGGGCGCGGGCTTGCCGCCCTGATCGGCGAGATGGACCAGCCGGTGAGTGCGGCGCCCGGCGCGGTGCGCAGCGCCGACGGGCGCGTGCCGATCGCCTTCGTCTCGCCCAATCCGCGCAATCCGCGGCGGAATTTCGGCGACACGGAGCTGGCCGATCTCGCGCAGTCGATCCGCGAGCATGGCGTCGTCCAGCCGGTAGTGGTCCGCCCGTCGCGCGCGACGCCGGGCCACTACGAGATCATCGCCGGCGAACGCCGCTGGCGCGCGGCGCAGCGGGCGGGACTGACGGAGCTTCCGGTCATCATCAGGGAGGTCGACGACCGGGTCGCGCTCGAGCTCGCGATCGTCGAGAACGTCCAGCGGTCCGACCTCAATCCGGTCGAGGAAGCGAGCGGCTACCAGAAGCTCATCGACGAGCACAATTATACCCAGCTCGACCTCGCCAACGTCATCGGCAAGAGCCGCAGCCATGTCGCCAATACGCTGCGCCTGCTGCGGCTGCCGAATGTCATCCAGGACATGCTGGTCGACGGCACCCTGTCGGCCGGCCATGCGCGCACGCTGGTGACCAGCGCCGATCCGGCCGCCCTTGCGCGGCGGATCGTGGAAGAAGGCCTGTCGGTGCGCCAGGCCGAAGCGCTGGCGCAGATGCCGCCGGGCGAGCAGGAGAAGCCGGCTGCACCGTCCGGCGAAGACGCCAAGGATGCGGACACGCTTGCGCTGGAGAAGCTGCTCAGCGACGCGATGGGGATGCGCGTGGTCGTCAATCACAAGAATCGCGGCGGCGAGCTGCGCATCCAGTACCGCACACTGGAACAGCTGGACGAGATTTGCCGGCGCATCAAGGGATAAGCCGGCTAATTCTTTCGCGATTCAAGGGCGATCGCCAGCAGAGCGTGGCGTGCCAATGCCGCCGCGAGATCCGGTCGGCGCCGCGTTTCGAGCACGGTGCGGTTGAGGCGCTGGAGAATGCGCGACAGGCTCTCCGTCCGGTGACGCTCCAGCGCCGCCTGCACCAGCGACTTGCGGGCGAAGAAGACCGGCGGACGGGCATTCGCGACGGCAGCGCCCGCGCCCTTTCCATTGGTCTCCATGTCGGCGCGCAGCGCCAGCAGCATCTGGAATTGCCGTATCGCGCCTGACAGGACGAGAAAGGGCGCCTGGCCGGCGCGGATCACCTGCGAATAGGCCGCGTCGAAGGCGCCGACGTCGCCGGCGAGCGCCGCATCGACCGCGTTGTCGACGGACACGGCCGCCACGTCGCCGGTCGCCGCGACCACGTCGGCGAGCTCGACGCGCTCCCGGCCCCGGCAATAGAGCACGAGCTTGGTGAGTTCCGAGCGGCTGGCGAGGCGGTCGCCGCCGAGCGAGGCCTTGAGCAGTTGACGCGCCTCGAGCGAGATCGACAGCCCGGCGGCGCTCAATTCCTGCTCGATCAGCCCGTCTAGCGCGCGTGCCTCGTCGGCATAGCAGGGCAGCGCCATCGCGGTGGCGGCCTTCTCCACGATCGTCCGCAGCGGGGCCGTCTTCTTCAGGTCGCCCGCCTCGATGAGGATCACGGCGTCGCGCGCGGGATCGGCGGCCAGCGCGGCGACCTGGTCGGCCAGGCCCTTCTGGGTCCCGGCGTCGGTCACCCAGATCAGGCGCCGGTCCGCGAACATCGGGACCGTCCGTGCTTCGTCCGCCAACCGTCCGGGGTCCTGCTCGATGGCGGACGCATCGAGGCGCACGACGCTGAAGGGATCGTCCAGCGGCAGCTTCAGCCCCCCGGCAAAGCGGCGCGCGCGCTCGGATACGAGGCCCCGATCCGGGCCGTAGACCAGCACCACGCCCATGGCCGCGTCCGGCCGGGCGATCCATCCATCGACCTCATGGGACTTTCTCTGTGCCAAGCTCAGGTCTCTCGCAATGGACCACGGGCGGCTTGTAGCCGACGCGGCGTCCGTGTTCCATAGCGAAGGTCAACGTCGCCATCGGAGGCCTTTTCGATGCCCCGTGTCTCGACGCCATATGCAAGTCCCGTCGGCGATTCGAACTGAGTCGCTGAATCCTTCATGGAACAGGGAAGGTTTCGGGGATGGTGCGCGTCGCCGGGGATCTCTGCCGAGCGCCAGCGAACGGCGCCCATTGGCTGGCCAGGCACATCGCGCCATCGATGCCTTGCGTCTACGTCGCCGGCAATCACGAGTTCTACAAGGGCTCTATCCGCGAAGGGATCGAAGTCGGCCGCAAGGCTGCAGAGCAATTCTCGGGGGTACATTTCCTGGAGAACGACGCCGTCACGATCGGCAGCGTCCGCTTCATCGGCTGCACGCTCTGGACCGACAACCGCATCTAAGGCCACCAGCAGCGCGCGATGAGCCACGCTCGCGCGCGAATGAATGATCATCGCCAGATCAGCCTCCAACGGACCCTTGGAAGCGCCTCCTCCCGAACGACGCCTACCGCCTGCATCAGGGTTCGCGCTATTTCATCGACGCGTCGCTGGCTCACGAGAAGGCCCCACGTCGCGCCGTAGAACCGGGTCGCAAACCCGAACAGGCCGACGTCGGGACTGACGATCGTTTCTTTGACGGCGAAGTCCTCCAGGATGAGGTCAAGGTCAGTGTTCTCGTTCGACTCCAAGATTGACCGGCCGCTCGGTTCGAACTCCACGAACTCGGCGGTCGCCATGAAGATCGAGTAGTCGAAGTCTGGATCTTTCGCAGGAGGTCGCGGATCTCGGCCGCGTCAGGCCAGCGGTCCTCTCCTTGCAAAGGGCCTGCTTCTCGTCCGTGAATTTCTGAAGGAACAAGACGCACGTGTTAACCGTCGGCACGCCGGACTGAACGAAGGTGTCTGTCGGCAGGCTCACCACCACGCGCACCTCATCCTTGCTGTGGTCGCGGACCCGAGCGTTATTGACGCCGCTCATAAGGCCCTGCGGGAGCACAAACAGCATCTTCCCCTCTGGCCGGAGGAGCCTCAGGCCCTTCTCGAGGCTCTGACTGCTCCGGCTTAAATGCCAGCTATCGATTCTCGGGCGGGAAAAGCTGCCAGTCCGCGGGCGGCCGCTCTCCGCCAGAAGCGTTGTCCCAATCGGTCTGGAATTGAAGCGCGATGCGGAGTTTCTTGGAGCTGATCTCACCCGTTACTTTTTTGAACTTTGAGCACCATCTCGAACAGCGCCCCGCCATCTGGCGCATTCCTGTAGCGAAGGCTGCCACCGTGCGCTTCCATGATGGCGCGCACGACGGAGAGACCAAGCCCGTTGCCACCAGTTTCCTTCGCACGGCTGGGGTTGCCGCGCACAAACGGTTCGAACACAAGACTAGCGAGGTCAGGGTCGATACCCGGCCCCTGATCGGCGATGCCGAGCACGACGTTGCGGTCGTTCGACTTCAAGCTGATGGTAATCGTGCCTCTGATGGCATGACGCTGAGCATTCGATATCAATGCGAGAAGCGCCTGACGAATGCGTGCGGCATCGGCTTCGACAACAATATCGTCGAGATCCAGCACCAACTTGAAGCCGCCTGATGCCAGATCGGGCGCCATCAGATCGGAGATTTCCTCGATTTCCCGGGCTAGGCGGGTCGGCACGATGTGAAGATCGAGATGGCCGCTGTCGGCCAGCGTTACTGTTCGCAGGTCTTCCACAAGCCGGCCTAGGCCGTCGACCTGAAGGATGAGCCGTCGAAGCGTTCGCTCGTCCGGCTCGAAGACGCCGTCGACGATGCCTTGCAGGCGGCCCTTGAGAACGGTGAGCGGCGTGCGCAGTTCGTGCGCGATTGTCGCGTTCCACAGCGCCATGTCAGCGGCCATATCCTGAAGCCGTTGCGCCATCGTGTTGAAGTCCCCAACCAGGGAAGCGGTTTCGCCCAGAGCCTTGTCGCCTGCCGCAGCCCGGGCCGACAGGTCGCCGGCCGCGATCTTGCGAGCGCTGTGGGCCAGCGATTCCAGCGGGTCGAGGATACGGCGCGCCAGCCGCAGCGCCACCAAAGCGGCTATCGGAAGCGTGATGAGGATGACAGCGGCGAGGATCACGATGTCGAGCGACGTCAGCCAGCCATCCGTCTCCGGGAATGGGTAGACTGCGACGATGGCGGAAAAGACGAGATAGGTTCCGAAGAACACCAAGATCCCCGCCAGCACGGTTATCGCAGACATGGCGATGAGAATCTGGCGGCTCAATCCCGCGCGCGCCGCCATGTTCAGGCCGACAACCTGTAGCCGATGCCGCGAACGCCAGGCAGGAGATCATGCGCGCCGGCCTGTTCAAGTTTCTTGCGCAGCTTGCTGAGATGGCTGTCCACGGTCCGGTCCAGTGCGTCCGAACCTGGCAGACAGGCGTCCACCAGTTCGCTGCGCGTGAATACCTTCCCGGGATTGCGCGCCATGTGGGCGAGGATGCGGAACTCGGTGAGGGTCAGCGCCAGCGGTTTAGCCTCGCTGCCGGTCCCGAAGCTGGCTTGATAGCCGTCGAGGTCGATGGAGAGATCGCCCGCCCGCAGAACGCCGCCCGCAGTCGCCATCCCGGAGCGCCGAAGCACGGCCTTGGCGCGCGCTACCACCTCGATAGGGTTGAACGGCTTCACCACGTAGTCATCGGCGCCGATACGCAGGCCCTGCAGGCGGTCGATGTCCTTGTCGAGCGCGGTGATCATGATGGCGGGCGTGTTGCCCCGTCGGCGCAGCTCCGCCAAGACTTCCCATCCGTCGAAGCGGGGCATTGTCACATCCAGCAGGACGAGGTCCGGTTTCAACGCGAGGTGCAGATCGAGCGCGGTCCGACCATCACGAGCCAGTACGGTCCTGAAGCCTTCGCGCTGGAGATAGGCGTCGAGGATCGCGGCGATCTCATCATCGTCTTCGGCAATCAGGACAAGGGCGGCCATGGCTTTCTCCTGAACAAGAAATGCCATTCGCAGCGACTTCCGTCGAGAGTGCGGCTCCCGCGTCCATCAAGTCTCCACAAAACCTCCACACCCAGCCAACGTGTCATGCCGATATAGGCTATCGCCACGAGCGAGCGACTGTAAGGATGTCCTGATTATGCGTAGCCGCAGCCACTTCACCCGCGCAGTCCTCGGCACTGCCTTACTGGCGCTCGTTGCCTGTTCCGACGGCGGACAGCAGGGAGGGTCTCGCGCCGGGGATGCGCAGCAACAGGGCGAAGCGGTCGCAGTCCGGGTCGCGACCATCACGGCGCAGCCGCGCCGCGTCGTCGTCTACGACGAGTTGCCTGGGCGCGTCTCTGCGCTGCGTACTGCCGAGATACGCCCGCAGGTCAGCGGCATCGTCCGCAAGGTGCTGTTTAAGGAGGGCTCCGAAATCATTGCGGATCAGCCGCTCTTCCAGATCGACCCGGCACCATTCGCTGCCGATGTCGAGGCAGGGAAAGCGGTGCTGGCTCGAGCCGAGGCAGATGAGCTCAATGCGTCCCTGAAGTACGATCGAATCCAGACCCTGGTAGAGGCCCGCACGGCAACCGCTGCGGCTCTTGGAGATGCGAAAGCGGCGCTGGCGCAGGCACGCGCAAACGTGGCCGAGGCCAAGGCAAACCTGGCCCGGCGCAATCTGGAACTGGCTCACGCAACGGTCACCAGCCCTATCGCCGGCCGGATCGGCCAGGCGCTCATCACGGAAGGCGGGCTCGCCACTGTAGGAGCGGCTTCGGCGATGGCCGTGGTTCAGCAGCTGGACAGCCTCTTCCTGGACGTCCGCCAGCCGTCGATGCGCCGCGAAATGCTGGAAGAGGCGCTAGCGAACGGACAGGGGGACGAGGTTGGCGCGCTGCCTGTCGATATCCTGACCATCACTGGAAAGCCCTACGAATTTCAAGGCAAGATCCGGTTCTCCGACAGCGCGGTCGATCCCGGCACGGGCAGCATCACGATCCGTGTCGAGGTGCCCAACCCTTATGGCCAGTTGCTGCCCGGAATGTACCTTCGCGCAAGGGTGCCCCGTTCCGTGCATCCCACCGCCTTGACGGTGCCGCAGGAAGCCGTCGTGCGTGACAGTTCGGGCCGGGCGCAACTGACGATCATCGCGGCCGACAAGACAGCATCGCGCCGCAATGTCGAACTGGGCCCGCTGGCCGACCGCCAATACGTGATCCTGTCCGGCATCAGCGCAGGCGACGAGGTCGTGGTCCAAGGTCAGGATCGCGCCACCGACGGAACGAAGCTCGAGACGGTGGCCTATCAGCCTCCCGTCCGCACAGACGCGAAATAGAGCACGCAGCCATGCCCCAATTCTTCATCGACCGCCCGGTTTTCGCCTGGGTCATCGCCATCTTCATCACGATCGCAGGCGTGGTCGCCATCCCGCAGCTGCCCGTCTCGCGCTTCCCCGTGATCGCGCCGCCCAGCGTCAGCATCAATGCGAGCTATGTCGGCGCGAGCTCGCAGACCGTAACCGACAGCGTTGTCGCGCCGATCGAACGCGAGCTGACGGCGGTCAAGAACGTCCTCTATTTTGAATCCTCGGCAGACGCCTCGGGGAACGCCAGCATCACGGTAACCTTCAAGCCCGGCACCGATCCCGAACTCGCGCAGGTCGACGTGCAGAACCGGCTGAAGTCCGTCGAGCCGCGACTGCCCGAACAGGTGCGTCGCGCCGGCCTGTCGGTCGAAGCCGCATCTTCGGGCTTCCTCATGATCGTCTCATTGCGGTCCGACGACGGTGCGGTCGATCCTCTGGCTCTCGACGACTATCTGGCCCGCGGGCTTTCGCCCGAGCTTAAGCGGGTACCAGGCGTCGGCCGCGTGCAGTCGTTCGGCTCGGAGGCCGCCATGCGCATCTGGGTGGACCCCGCTCTCCTCACTTCGTACTCGTTGTCGATGGCTGAGATCATCCAGTCCATCCAGACGCAGAACGTTCAGGTGGCGCCGGGCCGACTCGGAGAGGCGCCGACTGTGCCCGGCCAGATGATCAGTGTGCCGCTCAGCGTCAGCGGGCAGTTGGAGACGCCTGAGCAGTTCGCCGAAGTGGTGTTGCGATCGAATCCCGACGGATCGAAGCTGACGCTAGGCGAAGTGGCCAGGATCGAGGTAGGCGCGCAGTCCTCGGGTTTCGCGATCCTCGACGGTGGCAAACAGGCGACGGCGGCGGCGATCCAACTCGCGCCCGGCGCCAACGCGGTGAACACGTCCGCGAGCGTTCGAGCCCGGCTGGCGGAGCTGGCCCCCTCGATGCCGACCGGCGTAACCCACGCGATCTCCTACGACACCGCTCCCTTCGTGAAGGTCTCGATCTCCAAGGTCGTCCAGACTCTGGTGGAAGCGATGGTGCTGGTATTCCTCATCATACTGCTCTTCCTCCAGAACATCCGGTATACGCTGATCCCGGCGATCGTCGCCCCGATCGCCCTTCTCGGCACCTTCGCCGTCATGTGGGGGATCGGCTATTCGATCAACGCGCTGACGATGTTCGGCATGGTGCTGGCCATCGGCATCATCGTCGACGATGCCATCGTCGTCGTGGAGAACGTCGAACGGTTGATGGCCACCGAAGGTCTTTCTCCGCGGGAAGCCACACGACGCGCCATGCGCGAGATCACCGGTGCCGTCATAGGCATCACGCTGGTGCTGACCGCCGTGTTCCTGCCGATGGGCCTGGCGACGGGCTCGGTGGGGGCGATCTACCGCCAGTTCACGGTCTCGCTTGCGGTCTCGATCCTGTTCTCGGCCTTCCTCGCGCTCAGTCTGACACCAGCGCTGTGTGCCACGATCCTCAAGCCGATCGCGCCCCACCACGAGCGCAGAGGATTCTTCGCGTGGTTCAACCGTGGTTTCGATCGGTTGACGGGACGCTATACGACGTGGGTCGGGTCGCTCGTGAAACGTGGCGCCCGGGTGATGCTGGTCTACGCCGCGATCATCGGCGCGCTTGCCTTCGGCTACAGCTCGCTGCCGACCGCCTTCGTCCCTGACGAAGACCAGGGAACGTTCATGACCTCCTTCACGCTCCCGGCCGACGCAACGGCCGAGCGCACGATGGCGATCGTGCAAGGCTTCGACCGCCACGTCGCGACGCGTCCCGATATCGTGAACAACCTGTCCATCATGGGCTTCAGCTTTTCCGGTTCGGGGCCGAATACCGCCATGTCGTTTACGACGCTTCGGGACTGGAGCCAACGTACGGGTAACACCGACATGGAAGTTGCGGCTGCGAACGCGGCCGCGCGGGACGCGACCGAGGGAGAGATCCTTGTGATGAAGCCGCCCGCCATCGACGAGCTCGGCACGACGTCCGGCTTCGCGATGCGCCTCGTCGATCGCGCTGGCAACGGGGCAGACGCCCTGAGGAAAGCCGCTGACGAGCTGATCGCTCTGACGGCCGATAGCAAGCTCCTGCAGAATGTCAGGGTTGACGGACTGCCGAGCGGACCGAGCGTCAAGCTTCGTATCGACCGTGCGAAGGCCGGCGCGCTGGGTGTCAACTTCTCGACGATCAGCGACACGCTGGCCGCGGCGATGGGCTCGACCTACATCAACGATTTCCCGCGTGCGGGCCGGCTTCAGCAGGTTATCATACAGGCAGAAGCCAAGGACCGGATGCAGGTGGAGGATGTGCTCAAGCTTCACGTGCGGAACGACAAGGGCGGCATGGTCCCACTCGCTGAAGTGGTCACGCCGGAATGGTCAGTCAGCCCGCTCCAGCTTAACCGATATAACGGTTACCCTTCGCTGAGCATCTCCGGCGATGCCGGCTCCGGCGTGTCCAGCGGCGCTGCGATGAGCGAGATTGAGCGCTTGGCCTCGAAGCTGCCTGGTGGCTACGGGGTGGAATGGACAGGGCAGTCGTTCCAGGAGCGCCAGGCCGGCGCGCAGGCGCCGATCCTGGTCGCGTTCTCCTTTCTCGTGGTGTTCCTGGTGCTTGCGGCGCTTTACGAGAGCTGGGCCATTCCGCTGTCCGTCATGCTTGTCGTGCCGCTCGGCATCCTCGGGGCAGTTGTTGCGGTCCATTTGCGCGGCCTCGAAAACGATGTGTTCTTCAAGGTAGGCCTCATTACGCTGATCGGGCTATCGGCCAAGAACGCGGTTCTGATCGTGGAATTCGCGCGCAAGCTCCATGCGGATGGCAAGAGCCTGCGGGAGTCGGCTATCGAGGCATCGCGTCTGCGGCTGCGACCGATCGTGATGACCTCGCTCGCCTTCACGCTCGGCATCTTGCCTCTGGTGATCGCCAAGGGCCCGAGTTCCGAGACGCAGAACGCGCTGGGCACAGGCCTCTTCGGTGGCATGATCTCGGCCACGGTCCTTGCCGTCCTCTTCGTGCCAGTCTTCTTCACGCTGATCATGCGGCTTGCGGAATGGAAGACGAAGCCACGACCGTCCGAGGCGGTCACATCGTGACCCCGCGCTCGTGGCCCGAGCTAAGACAGGAAGCACTATCCCTGCCGCCACCTAATTTCTGGTCAGGAAAGTACCCATGAAAACAAAATCGACAACGGGCCACGTGACGCTTGACGTTGCGACCGAGGACGATCTGCCGCGCTTCCGCAAGGATCTTCAGGAAGCATTCGCGATAGCAGTCGTGGAAACATTCGGATCGGTCGACGATGGACCGATCCCGCCCGACGAGGACGTAGCCGCCTCCTTCAAGGCTCCGAACGCCGTCGTTCACCGCATCCTTGAAGACGGCCAATGGGTCGGCGGAGCCGTGGTTTCGATCGACCCCGAAACGCAGCACAACTCGCTCGACTTCTTCTATGTGCGTGCCGACCAACTGGGCCGCGGCATTGGCCGCAAGGCCTGGGCTGCGATCGAGGCAGCATATCCCAATACGCGGGTCTGGACGACCCACACGCCGTATTTCGAGAAACGAAACATACATTTCTACGTCAACGTCTGCGGCTTCCACATCGTCGAGTATCACCATGCAGGCCACCCCGACCCACACGGCCCGACTGAGCTGGATCTGCCGGGCGACGACGGCATGTTCAAATTCGAGAAGTGGATGCAGGATGGATCTGCTCAGAGCAGGTGATGCCCAGCTTCCCAGCGTCGGCGACGGACCCAACGGCAAGCACGATCACACCGCCTGGAGCTGTTGGTCTTGTCCGACGTCGAGAACGACGCCGAAGCAGGAACTTCCGGCACCCGCGTCTGTTAAGGTGTGAATCCGTTCTAGTCCGGCGAACTGATATAGCGCAACAACGGGCTCACTCAGATTATCGACGAATGCATCGCTGCGAGATCCGACGAATTTCCATCGTCCCAAAGTTCGAAGGAACGGTGAAGCGTCTGCGGGCATGGCCATCCTCGCTGGCCTCGCAGGGATTCGTTGTCGACGACACAAGCCTAAGGGTCGGCCGTATCACGCCTCCCGGGGCGCGGATTATGGATTCGCGCCGGATACGTGAACTGCAAGACTTTGCTGAAGAGTATGACCTCTTCCCGGCAACCGTTCGGGCATGCTGCCGACTCTAGCAGCGAAAACCTGTGAAGACAGCTTCGCAGAAATCTAACATGATGTTGTGGTGTCCACGGCAGGATTCGAACCTGCGACCCCAGGATTCATACCACTTCGGCTTTCGCCGCCGCTGCGCGTTCGTGGTCTGGACTGTCCCTTCACCGTAGGTCTCAACCCCTTAGGTGCTGCCCATCCAGTCTCTACACCTTCTCTGGATTTCTCCAAAGCTTGGCTCGGGATTGGCATGCCGGAAGGCCGGCGAAGCGTTCCCCGAATTTGAGCAGATCGATTGTACCGTTTCCGACTACAACCCCCAATTTCTATCAGGAATCCTGTGCTCTATCCGACTGAGCTACGTGGACATTAACTCCATATTGCAGCTTGGTATCCGATGCCGCGCCACACATCAACCGACCTCGATGGTTAACCTTCCCGGCGTTTCTTCTCTTTGCTACGCACCCGAAAAGTCGTGATCGGTAAGTTTTCCGCCCTTAGAGATGCTCTATCCTACTGAGCTACGGGACCATGGAGGAAGACATAGCTGCTTCGGGAGCCCGCGCCAAGACGTCAGGCGGGCAGGGCGTGCTCGACGAGCCGGACCCAGTAGCTGACGCCCTGCGGGATGATCTCGTCGTTGAAATCATAGGCCGGATTGTGGAGACCCGCGGAGGGGCCGTTGCCGAGGAAGATGAAGGCGCCGGGACGCGCCTCGAGCATGTAGGAAAAGTCCTCGCCGCCCATGACCGGCGGGGTCGCCGTGTCGACATGGGCCTCGCCCACCACCGCCGCCGCCACGCCGGCGGCGAAGTCGGTCTCGGCGGCATGGTTGTAGGTGACGGGATAGTTGGCGTCGATCTCGACCTCCGCGGCGATGCCGAAGGTGGCGGCGACGCCGTCGCAGATGTCGCGGAAACGGCGGTAGGTGTCGGCGGCGACCTCCTTGCGCAGGGTGCGGATCGTGCCGCCGAGCGAGGCGGTCTGGGCGATGACGTTGTGGGCCTCGCCGGCATGAATCTTGGTGACGGAGACCACCACCGAATCGATCGGGTCGGTGTTGCGCGAGGCGATGGTCTGCAAGGCGAGGACGAGGTGGCTCGCTGCCACCACCGGGTCGATCGTGGTATGCGGCATGGCGGCGTGGCCGCCGCGGCCGACGAGCTTCACGTCGAACTCGGCGGTCGCCGCCATGATCGGTCCCGGCCGGATGGCGAAGGTGCCGGCCGGCAGGCCCGGCATGTTGTGCATGCCGTAGACCGCCTCGATGCCGAAGCGTTCGACGAGGCCGTCGTCGAGCATCGCCTTGCCGCCGGCGCCGCCTTCCTCCGCCGGCTGGAAGATCAGCACCGCCGTTCCGGCGAAATTGCGCGTCTCGGCAAGATATTTCGCCGCGCCGAGCAGCATGGCGGTGTGTCCGTCATGGCCGCAGGCATGCATCCGGCCAGGCGTGCGCGAGGCATAGGGCTTGCCGGTGATCTCCTGCAGCGGCAGGGCGTCCATGTCGGCGCGCAGGCCGATCGCCGGCCCCGGTCCGCGCGCGCCCCTGATCACCGCGACGACACCGGTCCGGCCGATGCCGGTCACCACCTCGTCGCAGCCGAAGCCGCGCAGCCGCTCGGCCACGAAGGCGGCCGTCCGGTGCACATCGTAGAGGATCTCCGGCATCTGGTGCAGCGCATGCCGCCAGCCGGCTATCTCGTCTTGCATCTCTGCGGCGCGGTTGAGGATCGGCATGAGCGGGTTCCGTTTCGTCGGAGCCAGGCGGCTTTCTTTGCCATTCTGGCGTCACATAGGCTAAATAGCTGCAATAGCGGCAGATGCAGGCGGGAGGCGCTCCGGCGTTGCGCGTGGTACTGCCAGACAGTAGGGGCAGGATCCCTTGATCCGCAAGAGGCGAGCCGGAGTGGCATGAGAACTGGTTTTTTCGCAATCATCGGCGCTGCCGCCATCTGGGCCGCAGCCGCTGTGTCTCCGGCGCAGGCGGGGCCGCATATCGTGGTCGATCTCGGCAACGGCAAGGTGCTGTCGCAGGAGAGCGCCTTCCAGCCCTGGTACCCGGCGTCGCTGACCAAGCTCATGACCGCGTGGGTCGCCTTCCGCGCCATCGAGGACGGCCAGATGACCCTGCAGTCGCCGGTGACCATATCGGCCAATGCGGCGAAGGAGCCGCCGAGCAAGATGGGCTACAAGCCGGGCTCGGTGCTGACGCTCGACAATGCGCTGAAGATCATCATGGTCAAGTCCGCCAACGACGTGGCGACGGCGATCGGCGAGAGCGTCGCCGGGTCCGAGGAGGCATTCGCGCGGCGGATGAACCTCGAATCGCAGAAGCTCGGCATGACCGGGTCGCACTGGGTCAATGCGCACGGCCTGCATTCCGACCAGCAATATACGAGCGCGCGGGATCTCGCGGTGCTCGCCGCATCGCTGCGCACGCGCTTTCCGCAATACGCGGGTTATTTCAAGATCGAGGCGATCGGCGCCGGGAAGACCATCATTCCGAATCACAATACGCTGATCGCGCGCTTTGCCGGGGCCGACGGCATGAAGACGGGCTACACCTGCCCGGCCGGCTTCAACATGGTGGCGTCGGCATCGCGCGACGGGCGCACGCTGATCGCCGTGGTGATCGGCGAATCGTCGGCCGAGACCCGCGCCGAGAAGGCGGCCGAGCTTCTCGTCCGGGGCTTCCGGACCGGCGGCTTCGCCGCGCCGCGGCTTGCGGGACTGCGGCCCTCCGGCGGCATCTCGGCGCAGCCGGTGAACATGCGCTCGAGCATCTGCACGGCCGAGGCGCGCGAGGCGCGGTGGGCCAATCGCGGCGAGGGCGGCAAGGTCGTCATCCGCTCGCCGCATATCTTCGAGCTCGACCGGCCGCGCCGCGTGGTCGCCGTCGGCCTGGGCGGCGTGACCGGCCCGGTCGCGCCGATGCCGGAATATGCCAATGTGCCGATTCCGACGCCGCGCCCGGACCACAGGCCGGCGCTGGCGCAGGGCGGCTGATCAGATGCGGACAATGCCTGTCGCGGTCAACATCCTGACCGGCTTCCTCGGCGCCGGAAAGACGACGCTGCTCAACCGCCTGCTGCGCGACCCGGCGCTGGCGCATACGGCGGTCATCATCAACGAGTTCGGCGACGTCTCGCTCGACCATCTGCTGGTCGAGAAGGCGAATGACGACGTGATCGAGCTGGCCGACGGCTGCGTCTGCTGCACCGTGCGTGGCGAGCTGGTCGACACGCTGGCCGACCTTCTGGACCGCGTGCAGACGGGCCGGCTGGCGCGGCTCGACCGGATCGTCATCGAAACCACCGGCCTCGCCGATCCGGTGCCGGTGCTGCAATCCATCATGGGCCATCCGGTCTTCGTGCAGGAATTGCGGCTGGACGGCGTGATCACCGTGGTCGACGCCGTGCACGGGCTGGCGACGCTGGATGCGCATGAGGAGGCGGTGCGCCAGGTCGCCGTGGCCGACCGGCTGGTCATCGGCAAGGCCGATCTGGCCGACGATGCGACGGTGCGCGAACTGACGGCGCGCCTTTCGGCGCTCAATCCGTCGGCCGGCGTCGTCGGGGCGGATGCGCCCGCCGCGGCGCTTCTCGATGTCGGCCTGTGGAACCCGGCGACGAAATCCGCCGATGTCGCCCGCTGGCTGGGCGAGGCCGAGGCGCACGATCACCATCATCACGGCCATGACCACGACGACCACGATCATCATCATCATCATGGGCACCATCATCATGGGCCGCATGACGACCGGGTGAGCAGCTTTTCGCTGGTTCATCACGGGCCGCTCGCATGGGCGACGATCGAGATGTTCCTCGACCTGTTGCGCTCCACGCAGGGCGAGCGCCTGCTGCGGCTCAAGGGCATCGTCGACGTGGCGGAAGATCCCGACCGGCCGCTGGTCATCCACGGCGTGCGCGGCATGATGCATCCGCCGGCATGGCTGGAGCGATGGCCGGCGACGCGCGAGACGCGCATCGTTGTCATCGGCTACGATCTCGATGCCGATTACGTCCGGCGGCTTTTCGCGGGGTTCGTCGGCCAGGCGGCCGTCGATACCGCGGACAAGGCCGCGCTGACGGACAATCCGCTCGCGGTGCCGGGCTTCAAGCCGTCTTCCGTAGCCTGAAGCGATGGCCGCCGTCGCTGGCGGCCGTCTCGAGCAGCAGGTGCCCTGCTTCCGCGCAGAAGGCGGGAATGTCGATCGCCGCCAGCGGATCGGTGGTGAGCACCACCAGTTCCTCGCCTGCCGCCATGGCCGACAGGCGCCGGCGGGTCTTCAGGACGGGAAGCGGGCAGTTGAGGCCGCGCAGGTCGAGTTCCTGCGCGTCTGATCGGGGCGCGGGCGCCGCCGTGACACTCACCGGCTGAACAGACCCCAGAAGCGGCTGCGCTTGCCGCCACTGGCCTCCGCCGCCGGAGGTGCTTCGGCCTGCGTGGTAGCATCCGCCGGCGGCGGCGTGGTGCCGGTCGTCATCGGCGCGGTTTCGGGCGCAGTGGCGATCGCGCGCGCATTGTCCGGCGCCGCGGCGACTGCTGCGGGCGCCTGCGTCTGGAGCGACGGCGGCTCGCGCGTGACCTTCTCGCCGCGCGCCCTGCGGCGCGACCAGTCGGCCACCAGCGCGGCTTCCTTGAGGCCGGTTATCGACGGAGCCGGGTCCCTGGCGATGTTGCCGACGAGGCCGGAGAAGGCCTTCTCATAGGTCGCCTGGTAGCTGCGATAGGCCGTCTGGATCGTGTCGGGCTGCGTCATCGCCGGGCAGGCGCCGGAGGCCGACATCCTGTCGCTGCCGGTGGTGATCTGGTTGAAGACGTAGCGCTTGCCGCAGACATCGACCTTCGGCGGGACCTTGGTGATCTCGAAATGGTCGTAGCCTTCCTTCAGCATCTGCCAGAAGGGATAGTTCGGATCGTTGCGGTAGCGGGCCATGTTCTCCGCCGTCATGCGGAAGGGAAAGGCCTGGATCTGGAACTCGGTCTGGCCGCCCTTGAACGCGTCCCGCGCGAAGGCATAGATCTGCTCGATCTGCGGATCGGTCATGGAATAGCAGCCGGCCGAGGAGCAGGCGCCGTGCACCATGAGATGCAGACCGGTGCGGCCATGCGCGCGGTCGAAGGCGTTGGGGAAGCCCATGTTGAAGGACAGGTGATAGCTGGACTTGGGGTTCATCTGGTACGGGCGCACCATGTAGAACCCTTCCGGCGCCTGCCGGTCGCCTTCGGTGAACTTGGGGCCGAGCTTGCCCGACCATTTGCAGATGTCGTAGCTGGTGGCGAGGTCGTAGCGGCCGTTGTCCTTGCGCTTCCAGACCTCCAGCTTGCTCTCTTCCTTGAAGATGCGGACCATGATGGGCGCGGTCGTGGACATGCCCTTGGCGCGCATGGACTCGACCAGCTTTGGCGGCAGCCGCTTCTCGGTCTTCGGCGCGATGTCCTCGAAGGTGGCGTCCTGGCAGCCTGCGACGGCCAGCGCCGCCATGAGCAATGTGACGGAAATTATTCGTTTGAACATGGATACCGCTGCGACCCGAAAAGTCCGACCGCTTCAAGGCGGCCGCTATCCTATCAGTCCTCTTAGCCCGGCAGGTTGAAAAAATGATTAACACAAGCTTACCGGCGCCTGCCTCACATCATCGTCATTTTGCGTGAGAGACGGCGTTTTTATGGCAGGTCCCCGCGCGGGACCCGAAGGCCGGCAGCCGGGACCATGCTTTATTGCCGGAAGCGGCTCCAGATCAGAGCGTGCGGCCGATGGCGAGGAACTTTTCGCGCCTATGCTCGCGCATGTCGCCGCCGCGCGCCGCCAGTTCGGCAAAGCCGGTGGCGATGCGCTCGCCCGTGGCGGCGATGACCGTCTCGCGCCCGCGATGGCCGCCGCCCAGCGGCTCGGTGATGATGCCGTCGATCACCTTTAGCTCAAGCAGGTCCTGCGCGGTGATCTTCATGTTGGTCGCGGCGTCCTTCGCCCGTGTGGAATCGTGCCACAGGATCGATGCCGCGCCCTCCGGCGAGATCACCGAATAGATGGAATGCTCCAGCATGTAGACGAGATTGGCGGTGGCAACGGCGATGGCGCCGCCCGAGCCGCCTTCGCCGATGATGACGGAGACGGTCGGCACCGTCATGCCCAGGCAGGCGGAGGTGGAGCGGGCGATGGCCTCGGCCTGCCCGCGCTCCTCGGCGCCGATGCCGGGATAGGCGCCGGCGGTGTCGACGAGCGTGATCATCGGAATGCCGAAACGGTCGGCGAGCTCCATCAGGCGCACCGCCTTGCGGTAGCCTTCCGGCCGGGCCATGCCGAAATTGTGCTTGAGGCGGCTCTTGGTGTCGGAGCCCTTCTCCTGGCCGATCACCGCCACGGCCTCGCCGCGAAAGCGGGCGAAGCCGCAGATGATGGCGCTGTCCTCGCCGAAAGCGCGGTCGCCCGCGAGCGGCGTGAAGTCGGTCATCAGCGCGCCGATATAGTCGAGGCAGTGCGGCCGGTCGGGGTGACGCGCGACCTGCGCCTTCTGCCAGGGCGTCAGCGCCTTGTAGAGATCGCGCAGCGTGTCGCTGGCACGCTTCTCCAGCCGCTTGATCTCGTCGGCGACGTTGACCTCGCCGCCAGCCTCCGACAGTCGCTTCAGCTCCAAGATCTGCCCGTCCAGATCCTGCACCGGCTTCTCGAAATCGAGGTAATTATACATTCGCCCGGTATATCTCGAAGTGATGAATGGTTTGCGCCGCGAGAGGCGCGGCACGGCATGTCTGGGGCTCAAATAGCCGTCAGCCGCCTAGTCGGCAAGCGGATGGTGCGTTTTCACGAGCTCGACCAGCCGCACTTCGAGCACATGGGTGTAGATCTGCGTGGTCGAAATGTCGGCATGACCGAGCAGTTGCTGCACGGCGCGAAGGTCGGCGCCGTTCTGCAGCAGGTGGCTCGCGAAGGCGTGGCGCAGCACGTGGGGCGACACTTTCGCCGCCGGCAGGCCGAGCCGCGCGGCGAGCGCCTTGAGCTCGCGGGCGAAGACCTGCCGGGCCAGATGGCCGCTCTCGCCGCGCGCCGGGAAGAGGTGGCGGCTCGCCTTGCCGGCAAGGTCCCTGGCGCGCCATTCCAGCCATCGCCGCATGGCGGCCTGCGCCTTGGGAGACAGCGGCACGACGCGTTCCTTGCCGCCCTTGCCGCGCACGGTGAAATAGCGGTCGTCGCGGCTGGCGACGGTCACCGGCATCGCCACCAGCTCGGACACGCGCAGGCCCGTGGCATAGGCGACCTCCAGCAGCGCGGCGAGCCGCACCGCACTCGCGGCGTCGATGCCGGGCGGCGGCGAACCGGCCTCGGATTCGGCGCGGTCGAGCAGGCGGCCGACATCGCGTTCCGACAGCGTCTTGGGCAGCGGCCGGCCGCGGCGCGGGCTGTCGAGGCTGCCCGACGGGTCGTCGGCGCGCATGCCCTCGGCATAGAGGAAGCGGTAGAACTGCCGCAGCGCGGACAGTTTTCGCGCCTGCGAGGACGGTGCGAAGCCGCGCCGGGCGAGGCCCTCCAGATGGCTGCGCAACGCATCCGTCGTCGCGCCGACAAGGCCGCCGCACTCCGCGGCGGCTTCGTCTAGGTCGCGGCGATAGGCCTGGAGCGTGTTGGCGGCGGCGCCGCGCTCCGCGCTCATCATCTCCAGGAAGGCCTCGATCGCCGCGGCGTCGCGCATCGGCAGTCCTATTCCTGTTGCCGGGGTTGCAGGCGGTCGGCGGGAATCTGGACGCTGATCTCGCCGACCCGCGGCTTCACGAAGGTCGCGAGGGCGAAGATGGCCCCCCAGATCAGGCCGACGATGATGGCCAGCGTCGCCAGCAAGCGGAAAGTTGTCGGCATCGGCCCGTCTCAAAAGCTTCGGCCGTTTATCCGTCGCCTGCCCGGCCATTTCAAGGCGGTTGATCGGGCATGTCGCCGACGAAGCGAAACTTGACGCAGTGGCACAATTCATGTCGAAACGCCGCAGGGAAAGGCGCTGGACATGACCGCTGCTGAGCTTTCGTCATCGACCGACATCGACAGTGTGCGTGCCGCGCTCGGCACGCGCACCATCGTCTTCGTCGGACTGATGGGCGCGGGCAAGACGGCGATCGGCCGCAAGGTGGCGGCGGCGCTCGAGCTGCCCTTCGTCGACAGCGACCACGAGATCGAGACGGTGTCGCGCATGACGGTGCCGGAATTGTTCACCCGCTACGGCGAGGCGGAGTTCCGCGCGCTGGAGCAAAGGGTGATCCTGCGCCTGCTGGCGGAAGGGCCCCATGTGCTGGCGACCGGCGGCGGCGCCTATATGAATGCCGAGACGCGCATGGCCATCCGCCAGCATGGCGTGTCGATCTGGCTGCGCGCCGATCTCGACACGCTGATGGGGCGCGTCGCCAAGAGGCAGAACAGGCCGCTTTTGCAGACGGCGGACCCGCGCGGGACAATGAAGCGGCTGATGGACGAGCGCTATCCGGTCTATGCGGAAGCCGATGTCTGCGTCGACACGCGCGACGACCGGCGCGAGACGATCGCGGCCGAAGTGGTGGCCGCGCTCGCCGCCAAGCTTGCCGAAGGAGTGGATCGTGACTGAAACAGGCATGCGCGAGATCGTCACGGTCGGGCTCGGCGAGCGCAGCTACGACATCGTCATCGCCGACGGGTTGATCGCCGGCGCCGGTGCCATGATGGCGGAGCGCTATCCGGGTTCGCGCGCGTTCACCGTCACCGACCGCAACGTGGCGTCCTTCCATCTGGAGGCGGTGCAGGCCTCGCTCGACGCCGCCGGCGTGGCGCATGGCGCGCTGGTGCTGGAGCCGGGCGAAGGCACGAAATCCTTCGCCGGACTGGCGGCGGCGGTGGACGGCATCCTTGCCGCCCGCATGGAGCGCGGCGACCTGGTGCTGGCGCTGGGCGGCGGCGTGATCGGCGATCTGGCGGGCTTCGCGGCCGGCGTCGTGCGGCGCGGCATGCGCTTCGTGCAACTGCCGACGAGCCTGCTGGCGCAGGTCGATTCCTCGGTGGGCGGCAAGACCGGCATCAATACGGCGCAGGGCAAGAACCTCGTCGGCCTGTTCCACCAGCCGGTGCGGGTTCTGGCCGACACGGCGGCGCTGGACACGCTGCCGGCGCGCGAGTTCCGGGCCGGCTATGCCGAGGTTGCCAAATACGGGCTGATCGACCGGCCGGATTTCTTCGCCTGGCTGGAGGAGAACTGGCGCGACGTCTTCGCCGGCGGCGCCGCCCGCACGCGGGCGATCGCCGAATCCTGCCGGGCCAAGGCCGACGTCGTGGCGCGCGACGAGTTCGAGACCGGCGACCGCGCGCTGCTCAATCTCGGCCACACCTTCGGCCATGCGCTGGAGGCGGCGACGGGCTATGACGGGACGCGTCTCGTCCATGGCGAGGGCGTGGCCATCGGCATGGCGCTGGCCTATCGCTTCTCGGCGCGGCTCAACCGCTGCAGCCCGGACGATGCCGCGCGGGTGGAACGCCATCTGCGCGAGGTCGGCCTGCCCTGGCGGCTCGACCAGGTGCCGGGCGGCCTCCCCGGCGCCGAGCGGCTTCTCGACTATATCGCGCAGGACAAGAAGGTGAAGCGCGGCGCGCTCACCTTCATCCTGACCACGGGGATCGGTCAGGCCTTCATCGCGCGCGACGTGCCGGCGTCCGAGGTTCTGTCCTTCCTGACGCAGTCGCTGGCCGGCGAGGCCGCATGAACGAAGCGGCTGCCATCGCGCTTGCCGCCGCCGCGGCCCTCGTCGGCGCGGCGGTCCTGCTGCGCAATCCGCTGCTGCGCGCCTTCGGCTACCGGCTGGTGCCGCATGACGAGGCCGCGCCGGACAGCCGGGATGCGGCGCCCGCTCCGCAGCGCGACGCCCAGCGCAAGGAAAACGAGCGCGAGCGGAGCGGCACCGCCACCGATCTGGCGGAACTCGAGGTCTCCGACGTGATGGTCCACCGCACGGCGATGCGCTCGCTCAATGCCGACGATGCGGCGCAGGCGATCGTGCGCGAGGTGCTGCACGGGCCGCACACGCGGCTGCCGCTCTGGCGCGGGACGATCGACAACATCGTCGGCGTGCTCGACGCCAAGGACCTGCTGCGGGCGCTGGTGGAGGTCGACAACGATCCGGCGCGGATCGACATCGCGAAGGTGGCGGCCAAGCCGTGGTTCGTGCCCGACACGACGACGCTGCAGGACCAGCTCAACGCGTTCCTGCGCCGCAAGGCGCGGCTGGCCATCGTGGTCGACGAATATGGCGAGGTCGAAGGCATCGTCACGCTGGAAGACATCATCGAGGAGATTGTTGGGGATCTTTCCGACGAGCACGACATCGACCTTCCCGGCGTGCGCAAGGAGCCGGGCGGCTCGATCGTGGTCGATGGCGGGGTTCCCATCCGCGACCTCAACAGGGCGATGGGGTGGTCCCTGCCCGACGAGGAGGCGACGACGATCGCCGGCCTCGTCATTCACGAGACCCAGTCGATCCCGGACGAGCGGCAGGCGTTCACCTTCCACGGCAAGCGCTTCGTCGTGCTCAAGCGGGAGCGCAACCGCATCACCCGTCTGCGCATCAAGGCCGTCGCGCCCGTCGCCGCGTAGCCTCTCCAGTCAGCGGCCGTTGGCGCTGCGCGGCGCATCGGCCGCGTCGCCGCGCCCGGCCTGTGCCTCGGCGATCCGCACGCAGTTCCGGCCGGCCCGCTTGGCGTCGTAGAGCGCGGCGTCGGCGCGCGCCTGAAGTGCCGCCGCGCTCTCCCCGCGCCCCGCCTCGGCGGCGCCGAAGCTCGCCGTGAAGGACCGGCCCGGCGGCAGGCCGGCAACCGCGAGACCGGCGAAGGCCTGGCGCGCATTTTCGGCAAAGAGCCTTGCAGCCGCCAGGTTCGCGCCCGGCAGCAGGATGGCGAACTCCTCGCCGCCGATGCGGCCGGCGACGTGGTCGTTCGCCATCATGCCGCGCAGCATGGTGGCGAAGGCCACGATCACGCGGTCGCCGCTGGCATGGCCATAGGTGTCGTTGACCAGCTTGAAGTGGTCGAGATCGCTGATGATCAGGGAAAGCGGGCGGCCGCTGCCCATGCCTTCGGCCAGCGCGAGGTCGAGATATTGCCGGAAGCCGCGCCGGTTGAGCAGGCCCGACAATTCGTCGGTCTGCGACTGCGCCGTGATGGCCGAAAGCAGGTTGCCGACCAGGATGACGATGAGCAGCAGGGCGACCGCCAGTGCCAGTATCGTCGTGAGCGTCTGCGACATGGTCGCATAGAGCGTGCCCACATAGGCCTGGGGGCTCCCGCCGACGCCGCCGGTGACGAAGGCGATGAAGGGCTTGGTGAGAAACTGGACCGCGCTCACCGCCAGCAGGCCGGCGAGCAGCTTGTCGGCGAAACGAATCGCGCCGGCGCGGACCACGATCAGCGCGGCGATCGCCTGCATGACGAAATAGGGAAACTGGTAGAGCATCTGCCGCGTGAAGGAATCGCGCGGCATGGCGTCGATGCCGAAACGAATCGCCAGCGCGGCAACGAACACGGCGCCGATCGGCAGCCAGGGCACGGCCTGGTTGTAGAGGCGCGACAGGCCGGCAGCGAAGGCGAGCAGCGCCGCCATCGACGCGGCATAGGCGCCGATCGTCGTGATCCAGTGCCCGCCGGTGTAGGGGATGGCGAATTCGAGGCCGAAATTGGCCATGCCGAGCAGATAGGCGAGCGTGAGCCAGCGCGCCGAGACCCGCGTGCGATCATAGACGGCGATGGCGGCGAAGGCAGCTGCGATCAGGCCAGCCACCGACAGGTTGATTGCGAGAATGAATGCCGCGCTGCTCATCGCCGGTCCGGATTTTTCAGGCGGCCATCATGGGGACGAGCAGCGAAGAACTCGTTAACCCGGCCTGCTCCGTCCGGATCAGAAGATCGAATTCGGTCCGGGAGCAGTGTGGTCAGCTATCGCCGGGGAGATGCCCTGCATCCTCTGCGCGGCCATCCTCACCCTGTTGCGGCCGGCGGCCTTTGCGGCATAGAGGGCGCCGTCGGCGCGCGACATGAGGCCGTCCAGATCGTCGTCATGCATCTCGGCGACGCCGAAGCTGGCGGTGAACCGTTCGCCCGGCATGGCGCTGAACCTGATCTCGGCGAACTCGACCCGCAGGCCTTCGGCGGTCAGCCGCGCGGCGCTGGCGTTGATGCCATAGAGCAGGACGGCGAATTCCTCGCCGCCGAGGCGCCCGACGAGATGCCGGCTGCCGACGGCGCCGGCGAGGCAGCGGGCGAATGCGACGATCACCGTGTCGCCGCAGGCATGGCCATGGCGATCGTTGACCGACTTGAAATGGTCGAGGTCGCTGAGGATCAGCGACACCGGCAGTCCCTGCCGGTTCGCCTGCCGGATCAGCCGGCTCGCGCCATGCTCGAAGCCGCGCCGGTTGAGGATGCCGGTCAGGCCGTCGGTGCTGGATTCGAGCCGCAGTTCCTCGATGGCCTCGAAGCCGACGGCGGTGATCATCATCAAGGCCGCCGCCGTCAGGAAGAAGACCGCCGACAGCATGACGCTGACCCAGTAGACCGACTGGAACAGCGTCTCCTCGACGCCGCCCTCCCGCGGCGGCCACATGTAGAAGGTGAAGGGCCGCGACAGCGAAAGCACGGCGAGGAAGAGCGAGACCGCCAGAATGACGTTGTCGAGGCGCGAGCGGCGAGGCACCTGCCAGTAGCGGAAGGTGAAGATCAGCGTGATGGCGGCGATGCCGACGCTTGCCGCAACGACGCGCGGGCCGAGCCCCACCTGATGGGTCAGGGCCCAGCCGAGGGCCGCGAGCGTCGCAACCCCGGCCAGGGCGCTGGGGCCGGCGGGCAGGGCTTCGCCCCGCCGTGCGAGAAGCGCGTGGGCCGCCATGGCGATGCCCAGCAAAAGGAGGGCGTTGGCGAGCAGGCGCGAAAAGACGAAGCCGAACGGCGCGAAATAGAGGGCGAGCATGCCGGCGCCGAAGGCGAGATAGCCGCCGGCCATGATCTGGGCAGGCCTGTGGTTGCGGAAGCTGCCGACCAGGAACAGCGCGACGGCCAACAGCCATGCGATCGTCGGAACGATCAGCGCGATGATAGGATCGGTTTTCAATGACAAGCCCCAGTCAATGCGGGGGTATATTAGCGTCAAGGCGCAAACAAGCTGTTAAGCCTGGCGGCGCCGGCCGTCGAGGGCCGGCGCCGCCGCAGGACGTCAGTTCCAGTCGCGGATGTCGACGAAGCGGCCGGCGATGGCCGCCGCCGCCGCCATGGCCGGCGACACGAGATGCGTGCGCCCCTTGAAGCCCTGGCGGCCCTCGAAATTGCGGTTCGAGGTGGAGGCGCAGCGCTCATGCGGCTTGAGGCGGTCGTCGTTCATCGCCAGGCACATGGAGCATCCGGGCTCGCGCCAGTCGAAGCCGGCGGCGATGAAGATCCTGTCGAGACCCTCGGCCTCCGCCTGCTGCTTCACCAGGCCCGAGCCGGGAACGATCATGGCGTTGACGGTCGGCGCGACCGTCTTGCCCTCGACCACCTTCGCCACCTCGCGCAGGTCCTCGATGCGGCCATTGGTGCAGGAGCCGATGAAGACGCGGTCGATGGCGATGTCGGTGATCTTCGTGCCGGGCTTCAGGCCCATATATTCCAGCGCGCGATGCTTGGACGTGCGCTTGGTCTCGTCCGCGATCTGGTCGGGATCGGGGACGACGCCGTTCACCGACACCACGTCCTCGGGCGAGGAGCCCCAGGTCACGATCGGCGGCAGCTTGGCTGCGTCGAGCACGATCACCTTGTCGAAATGCGCGCCCTCGTCCGAGCTGAGCGTCTTCCAGTATTCGACGGCGGCGTCCCAGGCCGCGCCCTTCGGGGCGCGCGGCTTGTCCTTCACATAGGCGAAGGTCGTCTCGTCCGGCGCGATGAGGCCGGCGCGGGCGCCGCCCTCAATCGACATGTTGCAGATCGTCATGCGGCCTTCCATCGACAGCGAGCGGATGGCCTCGCCGGCATATTCGATGACGTAGCCGGTGCCGCCGGCGGTGCCGATCTCGCCGATGATGGCGAGGATGATGTCCTTGGCCGTGACGCCGGGCGGCAGCTGGCCGTCGACGCGCACCAGCATGTTCTTGGCCTTCTTCTGGATCAGCGTCTGGGTGGCGAGCACGTGCTCGACCTCCGACGTGCCGATGCCGTGCGCCAGCGCGCCGAAGGCGCCATGGGTGGAGGTGTGGCTGTCGCCGCAGACGATGGTCATGCCGGGCAGGGTGAAGCCCTGCTCGGGGCCGACGATGTGGACGATGCCCTGGCGGATATCGACCTCGTTATAGTAGTCGATGCCGAAGTCGCGGGCATTGGTGGCCAGCGCCTCCACCTGGACGCGGCTCTCCTCGTTTTTGATGCCGTTCTTGCGGTCCGGCGAGGTGGGCACGTTGTGGTCGACCACGGCCAGCGTCTTCTCGGGATGGCGGACCTTGCGGCCGGCCATGCGCAGGCCCTCGAAGGCCTGCGGGCTGGTCACCTCATGGACGAGGTGGCGGTCGATGTAGAGCAGGCAGGTACCGTCTTCCTGGCGATCGACGACGTGGTCGTCGAAAATCTTGTCATAGAGGGTGCGGGGTGCGGTCATTGTCGTCCGTCCTTGGAGCGGAAAGAAGGGTGGCCGCGATGCGGCCGGCTGCTGAACGTCGGCTCAGCGAAGTCGGCTGGTGAGCGTGCCGCAGACGCGGGCGAAAAACCGCCCCGGCAGGCGCTTCCTGTCCTGCAGAACGAAGGCATGCATTGCCCTATGGTCCGCGATTTCCAGCATAAGGCCGCTCATATCAAGCTTTCAGTGCCTCGGCAATCGGCGGCGCATGGACACAGCGTCACGCCTGCGAACCGCTATTCGGCTAAATTTCCACCAGCCGGTCGGGAAGCTCCGCGAGATCGTCGTCGCGTCGCGGGAATTCGCGCGACAGCAATTCGCCCGCCGCCGCTATGGCGCCCTCGAACCCTTCGGTCAGCCGGCCGGCGGCGGCATGGGCCACAAGATCCGCGACGATCGTATCCCAGGCGGATTGCGGCACCCGCGCGTTGATGCCGGCATCGGCCACCACCTCGGCATAGCGCTCGGCCAGGGAGACGAAGATGAGCACCCCGGTGCGCTCGCGCGTCACATGGATGTTGCGCGACAGGAACTGCGCCACCGCGTTGCGATGCGCCCGGCGGTAGCGCAGGCTGCGCGGCACGAAGAACATGCGCAGGCGCGGAAAGGCCGCGAGCAGGCCCAGCACCGCCGCGGAAGCCGCGAGCTGGGCGAGGACGAACTGCCACAGCGGAATGGACAGCCACCACAGATCGACCAGCAGCGCCGCGGCCAGGCTGGCCACCAGCATGCCGGCGCCCACGGTGAACGCGGCCGGATAGAAATAGCTGTCGCTCGCGCCCGCCAGCACGCAGACGATCTCGCCCGAGGTTTCCGCCTCGGCGGCGCGGATCGCGGCGGCGACGCGGTCGTGATTGCCTTGCGTCAGGATCGCCATCGCCTACCAGCTCCCCGAAGATCCGCCGCCGCCGGAAGACCCGCCGCCGCCTGAAAAGCCGCCGCCGGAGGATCCGCCGGACCAGCCGCCGCCACCGCCCGACCAGCCGGAGGACGAGCCCCGCCCCCCGCCGCTGGCCGCGCCATAGCGGAAATCCATGCCGAGCCAGCGATAGTGGCCGGGCCCGATCCTGCGCCCGTAGATGCGCGCCAGAAAGGCGAAGATCATCGAGCCGAAGAACATCAGGCCCCAGACGATCAGGAACAGGACGACCGGCCACGGAAGGACATCGTCATCCGCAGCCTGGTTGCGCTCGGCGCGCGCCTCCAGCTCCGCCGCATTGCCTTGCAGCACCATGATGATGTCGTCCACCGCGCGGTCGATGCCGCCGGCGAAGTCGCCGGCGCGGAAGGCGGGCACCATCGTGTTCTCGATGATCAGGCGTGAATGGAGGTCGGTCAGGGTGCCTTCGAGGCCGTAGCCGACCTCGATGCGCATGCGCCGGTCGTTCACGGCGACCAGAAGCAGGATGCCGTTGTCTTCCTGCGCCTGCCCGAGCTTCCAGAAGCGGAACAGCCGGTTGGCATAGGGTTCGATCGCCTCGCCGCCGGTGGTCGGGACCGTGGCGACCACGATCTGGTCCGACGACTTCTGCTCGAACTCGGCGAGCTTCCGCACCAGCGCGCTCTCGGCCGGGGCGTCGATGACGCCGGCATTGTCGACGACGCGGCCGGTCAGCGCCGGCAGGGCCTGCGCGAATGCGGACGCGGCGGCGAGGACCGCCGCCAGCACGATCAGGGACCGGCGGGGCAAGGGCAGGCGCAGGCGCCGCATCGACGCCATGGCCGTCTCAGTTGGCATTGCCGCTCTTGTTCCCGCCGGTGCCGAAATTCACCTCCGGCACCTTCATCTTGTCTTCCGACACGGTGAAGTTGGCGAAGGGCTCGTTGCCGGTGAACCACAGCTTGGCCCACAGCACGCTCGGGAAGGTGCGCAGCGAGAGATTGTAGTCCTGCACCGCCTGGATGTAGTCGCGGCGCGCCACCGCGATGCGGTTTTCCGTGCCTTCGAGCTGCGCCTGAAGCGCGAGGAAGTTCTGGCCCGACTTGAGATCCGGATAGTTCTCCACCACGGCGAGCAGCCGCGACAGCGCGCTGGTCAGCCCCGCCTGCGCGTCCTGGAAGGCCTTCAAGGCGGCCGGGTCCTGCAGGTCGCCCGTCGAGACCTGGACCTGGGTGGCGCGGGCGCGGGCCGCGACGACCGCCTCCAGCACCTCGCGCTCCTGCTGGGCATAGCCGCGCACGGTCTCGACCAGATTGGGAATGAGGTCGGCGCGGCGCTGGTACTGGTTGAGCACCTCGCTCCAGGCTGCCTTGGCCTGCTCTTCCTTGGTGGGGATCGTGTTGTAGCCGCAGGCCGACAGGAACGGCAGGACGGCAAGGATGGCGAGCCAGATGACGATGCGCGGACGCACCGGTGCAGCGAAGCTGGCGACAGTCATTTTGGAACCCTCATTTGACAGCTGGCCGACCCTATTGCTTTTGATGACCCTTGGGAATCCATCATCATGAAGCGGACGGGATTTCGGAGAGGGCGATGGCGCAAGGCAGTGGGAAGGACCCCGAATCGGGCCGCATCCTGAGGCGGGTGGATGCCGAGACCGAGGCGCGCATGCCGGGGCGACAGGCCGAAGGCGGCGACTGGGCCGAGCTGTGGGGCACGCGCATCGGCCGCATCCTCGCCGCGCTGCTGTTCATCGGCCTCGTCTGGTATCTGGGCGCCAGCCTGCTGGGCGGCGGGCTGTGAGCGCCGCGCGCCGCGCCCCGGCGGTCATCTCCATATCGAGCCATGTGGCGCGCGGCGCGGTGGGCAACCGCGCCGTCGTCTTCGCGCTGGAAGCGCTCGGCTGCGCGGCATGGTCCGTGCCGACGGTGATCCTGCCATGGCATCCCGGCCATTCGCGCGCCACGCGCATCGTGCCGCCGCCGGCCGATTTCGACGCGCTACTCGACGATCTGGCCGATGCGCCCTGGATCGGCGAGGTGCGTGCCGTCGCATCCGGCTATCTCGGCGATGCGCGGCAGGCGGCGGCGGTGGCGAGGCTCGTCGCCGCCCTCAAGCGCCGCAGGCCGGACCTCACCTATCTCTGCGATCCGGTGATCGGCGATGCGCGCGGCATCTATGTGCCGGAGGCGACGGCGACCGCCCAGCGCGACGTGCTGATACCGCTCGCCGACATCACGACCCCCAACGTGCATGAGCTCGCATGGATGGCGGGCAGGCCTCTCGACGGCGCGCAGGAGGCGCTGGCGGCGGCGCGCGGCTTCGGCCCCTCGACCGTGCTCGTCACATCGGCCCCGGGGGCGGAGCCGGGGCGTATCGCCAATCTTCTCGTCGCGGCGGACGGCGCCTGGAGCCTGACGCATGGGGCGGTGGCGAACGCGCCCAACGGGACGGGCGACCTGACCGCCGGGCTGATGCTGGCCCATATGCTGCATGGCCGCGGCGCGTTCGATGCGGCGTCCCGCGCATTGGCATCGGTCAGCGCGGTCGTGTCGCTGACGGTGAGAAGCGGTGCAGACGAGCTGCTTCTGGCCGGAAACGCCGACCTGCTGCGCCAGCCCGAGGCCGCCGTCGCCGCCCGGCCGCTCGGGCAGCGCAACGATGCCTGAGCCCTGCGTGGCCGTCGGCGTCGACGGATGCCGCGCCGGATGGATCGCCGCGATCGATCGCGGCGAAGCCCGTCTCGACATCGCTACCTTTGCGACGTTTGCGGCGCTGGTCGACAGCCTGCCCGCAGACAGCATCATCGCCGTCGACATGCCGATCGGCCTGCCGGACCGCTGCGGGCCGGGCGGCCGCGGGCCGGAAAACCTCGTGCGGCCGCTGCTCGGGGCGCGCCAGTCGAGCGTCTTTTCCATCCCCTCCCGCGCGGCCGTCTTCGCCACCGACGCGATCTACCGTGACGCCGCGCAGTGGAAGGCCGACCATGTGCATGCCAGCACGGTCGCGCGGTCGACATCCGAGCCGTCGCGCGGCGTGTCGGTGCAGGCCTACGGTCTTTTCTCCCGCATCCAGCAGATAGACATGCTTTTGCGGCAGCGGACGGACCTGCGCGAGCGGGTGATCGAGAGCCATCCCGAACTGGCCTTCTGGCGCATGAACGGGCGCCGGCCGCTCGCCGAGCCCAAGAAGGTGAAGAACCGGCCCTGGCAGGCGGGAATGGCGGAACGCCTCGCGCTGCTGGCGGCGGAGGGCCTTGCCCCGCCCTCAGGCACGTTGCGCCCGCCGCGCGGTGCCGGCAGCGACGACCTGCTGGACGCGCTCGCCATGCTGGGCGTCGCCCGGCGGCAGGCGGCGGGGCTGGCCGAACGGCTTCCCGACCCGCCGCTGCGGGATTCGGCCGGGCTGCCGATCGCGATCCATTTCTGAAGCGTGATCGCCGGAATCACGAATGCGCAGTCCTTGCGGAAACGCATATGCTGCGCATTGAAGCCGAGGCTTTTTGCCTTTATTGCGGGCCGCATGGGGTATCTTCCTGACGAGCTCCTCGCGGGCTACCGCAACTTCATGTCCGGCCGCTATGCGGCCGAGAGCGCGCGTTATCGCGAGCTCGCGGCATCGGGCCAGACGCCGAAGACGATGGTCTTCGCCTGCTGCGATTCGCGCGCCGCGCCCGAAACCATCTTCGACGCCGGGCCCGGCGCCCTGTTCGTGGTGCGCAACGTCGCCAACCTGGTGCCGCCCTATGCGCCCGACGACAATCATCACGGCACGTCGGCGGCGCTGGAATTCGCCGTCCAGAGCCTCAAGGTGGAGCACATCCTCGTGCTGGGCCATGGCCGCTGCGGCGGCATCGGCGCGGCGCTCAATCCCTCCGCCGAGCCGCTCTCGCCGGGCGATTTCATCGGCCGCTGGATGAGCCTCGTGGCGCCCGCGGCCGAGGCGGTGGCCGGCAACACGCTGATGACCCCCGCCGAGCGCCAGACGGCGCTGGAGCGGATATCGATCCGCTATTCGCTCGCCAATCTGCGCACATTTCCCTGCGTGCGCATCCTGGAGCAGAAGGGCAGGCTCAGGCTGCACGGCGCCTGGTTCGACATCTCGACGGGGGAGCTGTGGGTGATGAACCCCGAAACGGGCGATTTCGAGCGGCCGGACCCGTCCGAGGGCTGAATCGTCCCTGTTTCCGCGCAGTTTTCCCGCATGCAAGACCGCTGCGGGTTTTCGCTTTACTTCGGGTAGCAGGCCGCAGGGATGTCCGGCCAGACGGCGCCGTCGCAGCCAAGCGCGGCGCGGCGCTCGCGAAGCTCCGCGCTGACGGGACCGGTGGGCATCGGATCGACGCCGTAGGGCGCGTCGGGGAACATCAATTCCGCCACCGTGCGACCCGACCCGGTGAGCTCGCCCGCCTTCCTGTCCGCCGAGCCCAGCGCGCCGACGGCATTGAGGCCCAGCGCCAAAGTCACCACCGTCGTGGCGGCAGCCAGCGCGGTCAGGCGGTTTGTCAGCGGTCTGGACATCATCCGGGCGCAACGCATGTCGGGCGGAAACGTTCCGCGTGGTCGGTCACGTAATTGTCGAAGCGTTTGGTTAAGAAGCGATGAACACGCGCGCCCCTTTCGCAGATGCAAAAAAAACGATAAGAGCGCGCAACCGAAATCGCCGCGCCCATGCTGCGCGGCCAAGCCCCCGAGACCCCTATGAACCTCCGCAACATCGCGATCATCGCGCACGTCGACCATGGCAAGACCACATTGGTGGACGAACTGCTCAAGCAGGCCGGCTCGTTTCGCGAAAACCAGCGTGTCGCCGAGCGCGCCATGGATTCCAACGATATCGAAAAGGAACGCGGCATCACCATCCTGGCCAAGGCGACCTCGGTCGACTGGAAGGATTACCGCATCAACATCGTCGACACGCCCGGCCACGCCGATTTCGGCGGCGAGGTCGAGCGCATCCTGTCCATGGTGGATTCGGCCATCGTGCTGGTCGACGCTGCCGAAGGCCCGATGCCGCAGACCAAGTTCGTCGTCGGCAAGGCGCTGAAGGTGGGCTTGAGGCCGATCGTGGTGATCAACAAGATCGACCGCCCCGACGCACGCCACGTCGAGGTCGTGAACGAGGTGTTCGACCTCTTCGCCGCGCTTGACGCCACCGACGAGCAGCTCGACTTCCCGATCCTCTATGGGTCCGGCCGCGACGGCTGGGTGTCGGAAAACCCGGAAGGGCCGAAGGACCAGAAGCTGGCGCCGCTTTTCGACCTCATCGTCAAGCATGTGCCGGCGCCGACAGTCCACTCCGGCCCGTTCCGCATGATCGGCACGCTGCTGGAGGCCAATCCATTCCTCGGACGCATCATCACCGGCCGCATCGAGAGCGGCACGCTGAGGCCGAACCAGGCCGTCAAGGTGCTGGCGCGCGACGGCTCGCTGGTCGAGAACGGCCGCGTCTCCAAGATACTCGCCTTCCGCGGGTTGGAGCGCCAGCCGATAGATGAGGCGCAGGCAGGCGACATCGTCGCGATCGCCGGCCTATCCAAGGGCACCGTCGCCGACACCTTCTGCGATCCGGCCGTGACCGAGCCGCTGCAGGCGCAGCCGATCGATCCGCCCACCGTGACCATGTCCTTCATCGTGAATGACAGCCCGCTGGCCGGCACGGAAGGCGACAAGGTGACCAGCCGCGTCATCCGCGACCGCCTGTTCAAGGAGGCCGAGGGCAATGTCGCGCTGAAGATCGAGGAGTCGAGCGAGAAGGATTCCTTCTTCGTGTCCGGCCGCGGCGAGTTGCAGCTCGCGGTGCTCATCGAGACGATGCGTCGCGAAGGTTTCGAGATCGCCGTCTCGCGCCCCCGCGTCGTCATGAAGAAGGGCGAAGACGGAGAGCTGCTCGAGCCGATCGAGGAAGTCGTCATCGACGTCGACGAGGAACATGCCGGCGTCGTCGTCCAGAAGATGTCCGAGCGCAAGTCGGAGATGATCGAGCTGCGTCCCTCGGGCGGCAACCGCCAGCGGCTGGTGTTCCACGCTCCCACGCGCGGCCTGATCGGCTATCAGTCGGAACTGCTCACGGATACGCGCGGCACGGCGGTGATGAACCGGCTGTTCCATTCCTACCAGCCCTACAAGGGCGAGCTGCCCGGCCGCTCCAACGGCGTGCTGATATCGAACGACGCCGGCGAATCCGTCGCCTTCGCGATGTGGAACCTGGAAGATCGCGGCCCGATGGTGATCGACGCCGGCGTCAAGGTCTATCAGGGCATGATCATCGGCATTCACAGCCGCGACAACGATCTCGAGGTCAATGTGCTCAAGGGCAAGAAGCTGACCAACATCCGCGCTGCCGGCAAGGACGAGGCAGTCAGGCTGACCCCGCCCATCCGCATGACGCTGGAGCGCGCGCTGGCCTGGATCCAGGACGACGAACTCGTCGAGGTCACGCCGAAGTCGATCCGCCTGCGCAAGCTTTATCTGGATCCGAACGAGCGCAAGCGCTTCGAGAAGCAGCAATCCGCCGGCGCCGCCTGATCGCGATCGGCTGCGGCCTGCCGCGCGGCAGGTCGGGCACCCGCTTGCATGGGCGCTTGACCTTCCAGTGGCTGGAAGCCGCATCCTCCTCCGGTCTTGCAATCGGACCTGAGGAGATGACGACATGCGCAAGCTCTTGACGATCGCCTTCCTGCTCGGCGCGCTCGCGCCGGCGGCGGCCCAGCATCAGCATCATGACGGCGCCGCGGCGCCTGCCGCCGCCAGCGCGCTGCCGCAGGCGTGCCGCGCGGACGTGCCCGAGGGCGCGGCATCGCCGCATGCCGCCATGGATCACGGCGCGATGAACGCGCATCAGCAGGCCAACATGGCCGGCATGGCGCAGATGGACCGCGACATGATGGCGGGGATGATGCAGGAGGATGCCGACATGGCCTTCATGTGCGGCATGATCGCCCATCATCAGGGCGCGATCGCCATGGCGGAAACCGTCCTCGCACATGGCGACGATGCGGAGGCGAAGGCGCTGGCGCAGCGAATCATCGATGCGCAGAAGGCCGAGATCGCCGAGATGACGGCATGGGTCGAGCGCAACGCGCGCTGAACCGGAACCCGCCCGAAGCCATTCCGCTTTGTCGGCGACGGCCGCCGCGCAGCCTTCGCCCCGCTGTCAGTGGAAATTCCGTCCCTTCGGCATGACGCCGCCGGCGCGCCGCGCCACCAGCGCGGGATCGGTTTCCTGCGGCGCGGGATCATGTGAATACCGCTTGGCGCGCCGGCGCGAATCCGGCGCGTCATGGACATTCTCATCGGCCGGCGAGGTGTATTTCAGCCTGTCCGCGCCTTCCGAAAGGGTGGCGAGGCGCGGCGTCAGGTCGACGATTCGCTCCGCGACGATATGGATGACGCCCGATGCCGACTGCAGGCGGCCGTCCACCCGCACCATCCGCGCGCCCATCACGACGGGCCGGAAGCGGTCGAAGGTTCTTTTCCAGACGATGATGTTGGCGACGCCTTCCTCGTCCTCGATGGTGAGGAAGATGACGCCCTTGGCCGAGCCGGGCCGCTGGCGCACCAGAACGAGGCCGGCGACCGACAGGCGGCAGCCGTTGGCGAGCGACCCCAGCCGGCCGCTCGGCGTGATCTTCTCGCGCTCCAGCTCCCCCCGCAGGAAGGAGACCGGATGCGCCTTCAGCGAGAGGGAGAGCGTGCGGTAGTCCTGGATGACATGCTCGCCGGCCGGCATGGCGGGCAGCGCCGTATGCGGCTCGTGATCGCGCAGCTTCAGCCCCGGCCGCTCGAAAAGCGGCAGGCGCTCGGTGGCGGCCTTCTCGTCCAGCGCCCGCACGGCCCATAGCGCGGCGCGGCGGTCGAGCCCCAGCGAACGGAAGGCGTCGGCCTCGGCGAGGCGTTCGATCACGGCGCGCTTCAGGCCCGAGCGCAGCCAGAGGTCGCGCACGGATGCGTAGCCGGCTCCCCGGCTTTCCACCAGCGCCGTCATGTCGGCCTCGGCGAGGCCCTTCACCTGCCGGAAGCCGAGCCGCATGGCATGGCCGGTGCGGATCACGCCGCGCATATCGGCATGGCGCGGCGCGACCCTGCCGGGATCGAAGGGCGCTTCCTCCAGCGTGCAGTCCCAGCCGGAAAGGTTGATGTCGACGGCCCGCACCGCGACGCCGTGCTCGCGCGCGTCGCGCACCAGCTGGCCCGGCGCATAGAAGCCCATGGGCTGCGAGTTGAGCAGCGCGGCGCAGAAGATGTCGGGATAATATGTCTTGAACCAGGCCGAGGCATAGACGAGCAGCGCGAAGGAGGCGGCATGGCTTTCGGGAAAGCCGTATTCGCCGAACCCCTCGATCTGGCTGAAGCAGCGTTCGGCGAACGCGCGTGGATAGTCCTTGAGAACCATGCCCTCGATGAAATCGTCCCTGAGCTGATCGATCGTCCCGGTGCGTTTGAACGTGGCCATGGCCCGGCGCAGCTTGTCGGCCTTGGCAGGTGAAAAACCAGCCGCCTCGATGGCGATCCGCATCGCCTGCTCCTGAAAAAGAGGGACGCCGAGCGTCTTGTACAGGATCGCTTCCAGTTCGGGCTTCACATATTCGATCTTTTCCTTTCCCTCGCGCCGGCGCAGATAGGGATGCACCATGTCGCCCTGAATGGGGCCGGGGCGGACGATGGCGACCTCGATGACGAGATCGTAGAAGCAACGTGGCTTGAGGCGCGGCAGCATCGACATCTGTGCCCGGCTCTCGATCTGGAACACGCCGATCGTGTCGGCGCGGCATATCATGTCGTAGACATCCTCCCCTTCCTTTGGGATCGTCGCCAGTTCCAGCCGGTGCGGCCAGTGTTGCGGGTAGTGCGCTTCCAGCAGGTCGAAGCAGCGGCGCAGGGCGGACAGCATGCCGAGCGCCAGGACGTCGACCTTGAGGATGCCGACGGCGTCGAGATCGTCCTTGTCCCACTCGACCATGCGTCGCTTCTCCATCGCGGTCTTGACGATCGGCACGACCTCGTCGAGGCGGTCCTGCGTGATGACGAAGCCGCCGACATGCTGCGAGAGGTGGCGCGGGAAGCCGCGGATCTCGTTGGCGCGGGTGATCATCAGCGCGGTCGTGGGATCGGCCGTGTCGAGCCCGCCGGCCCTGGCCTCCTTCTCGCCCAGCTCGGAAGAGGACCAGCCCCAGATGGACGCCGACAGGGCCGATTGCGCATCCTGCGAGAGGCCGAAGGCCTTGGCGACCTCGCGCAGGGCCGAGCGTCCGCGATAGGAGATGACGGCGGCGGCGAGCGCGGTGCGCTTGCTGCTGTATTTTTCGTAGATGTATTGCATCACCACCTCGCGCCGCTCGTGCTCGAAGTCGACGTCGATGTCGGGCGGCTCGTCGCGCTCGCCCGACAGGAAGCGCTCGAAGAGCAGGTCCGACAGGGTCGGGTCGACCTCGGTGACGCCGATGCAGAAGCAGACGGTCGAGTTGGCGGCGGAGCCGCGGCCCTGACACAGGATTTTTTCATCCCGCGCGAAGCGGACGATGTCGTGCACGGTGAGGAAATAGGAGGCGTATTGCTTCTCCGCGATCAGCGCCAGTTCGTGGACGATGTTGGCGCGCACCTTGTCGGGTATGCCCTGCGGATAGCGCCTTTGCGCGCCTTCCCATGCCAGCAGCTCCAGCTCCGCCTGCGGGTCGTCCTCGGTCTCTTGCGGATAGTAGTGCCTGAGCTCGCCCGGCGAGAAGCGGAGGGTCCGCGCGAAGCGGACGGTTTCGGCGATGGCCTGCGGATGGTCGCGGAACAGCCGCGCCATTTCCGCCGCCGGCTTGAGATGGCGTTCGGCATTGACCGACAGCGCGCGGCCGACCTGCGCCACGGGCGTGTTGAGGCGGATCGCCGTCAGCACGTCGAGAAGCGGCCGGCGCTCCGGCATGTGGTAATGCGCGTCGTTGACCGCCATCAGCGGCATGCCGGTTGCCTTGGCCAGGGCAGCCGCCTGCGCCAGCCGGAAACGGTCGTCGCCGCCATAGGCAGGAGAGGCGGCAAGGCGAACGGCGGCGCCGAAGCGGTCCCTGCATGCGCGCAGGAAGGCGAGGGCGCTTTCCGGCGCGGCGGAAAGGTCCGGCAGGACGGCGAGCGACATGTCGTCGCCCCATGCGAAAAAATCCCCGCGCCGCAGGTCGGGACTGCCCTTCTCGCCGCGCTCGTTGGCGACGGTCAGCATGCGGCACAGGCGTCCCCAGCCCTTTCGGTCCTGCGGATAGGCGAGGATGTCGGGCGTGCCGTCGGAGAAGACCAGCCGGCAGCCGGGATGGAAGGGAAACTTTGTCGCCGCGTCGCTGTCGGGGAGCCGGACATGTTTCGACTGGCTCCAGGCGCGCACGACGCCCGCCACCGTGTTGCGGTCGGCGAGACCCAGCGCCGCATGGCCGAGCAGCGCGGCGGCGGCGACCATTTCCTCCGGTTTGGACGCGCCGCGCAGGAAGGAAAAATTCGAGCACGCGCCGAATTCCACATAAGCGGTATCGGGGGCGGCCTGCGCGCTCATGCGAAGAAGCCGTGCATGAACCAGCGCGGCATGGCTGGCGCCGCGCCGTAGAGGCCCTGGCGGTAGATCCAGAAGCGGCGGCCGTCCTCGTCCTCGACGCGGAAATAGTCGCGCGGCATCGCATCCTCCGTGGCGCGCCACCATTCGGGCGCGATGCGCTCGGGTCCCTCGGCGCGGACGGTGCGATGGAGCGCGCGGCGCCAGCGGAAGCGCAGCGGCGGCCCTTCTGGCACGTCGACCGCCGTGACTTCGACCTGCTCGGGCCGGGCAAGGAGCCTGACGGGACGGTCGAGCAGGGATGCGTCGGCGCCCGTGCCCGCGGCGGCGGGCAGGGCAAAGGGAACGGTCTCCACCGCGCGTTCGGGAATATGGCTGGCGCGCGGCTGCGGCAGGACGAGCGCGGCCGCGCCGAGCCGCGCCCGCACGCGGTCGGCCAGGTGGGCGAGGCCGGCCTGCGTGTCGCCGTCCTCGCCGGCCAGGTTGCCCTGCTCCGCCATGAAGGGCGCGGTTTCCATGGCCGAAAGCCGCACCAGCTCGAAGCCGAAGCCGCTCTCGAGCGCCTCGCCCAATCCGGCGATCCGCTCGCGAAAAAGCCGCTGGACCAGCACAGGGTCGCGCAGCGGCCGCGCCGCGCCGACCGTAAGGCGCCGCACCGCGCCGTCGACGCGGAAGAGGGCGAGCTCGGCAAGGCGCATGCCCTCCTCCCGCCGCTCCAGATCGCTCTTCATCCGCGCCGCGAGGTGCCCGACGAGCCGCTCCACATCCTCGGCCCGGACGACGGGCTCGGCCAGGTGCCGCTCCACCGACAGAACCGCCACGGGACGGCGCGGCGAGACCGCCTCCTCAAGGCGCCCGAGCGCCTGGTCGAGCCGCAGCAGGAGGGTCGGCCCGAAGCGGCGCGCCAGCGGCGCGCGCGGCGCGGCCATGACCGCCTCCACCGTGCGCAGGCCGACGCTTTCGAGGCTGGCGCACAGGGCCGGCTCCAGGCGCAGCGCCGCAAGCCGCAGGCCGGCGAGCGCGTCGCCTTCCGCGCCTGGCGCGACCGGCACCGGCGCCAGGAAGCGCGCCGCGGCCCAGGCCATGCCCGGCGTGGAGGCAAGGCCGGCGCGCGCATGCAGCCCCTGTGCCGACAGCCTTTCGCCGATGTCGTCGAGCATCGCCTGCTCGCCGCCGAACAGGTGGACGCAACCGCTGACGTCGAGGAAGAGGCCATCGAGGCCGGACAGCGCCACCAGCGGCGTATAGCGGTCGCACCAGTCGGCGATGGCTTCCATCAGCCGCCGGTCCGCCGCCGGGTCGGCTTCGACCACCTCGATGCCGGGATGTATGGCGCGGGCATCCGCCATGCCCATGCCCATGCGCAGGCCATGCGCCGCCGCCCGATCGTCCAGCGCGGCGATGCGCAGGCTGCTGCCCTCGTGCGTGCTGACGACAAGCGGCGGCCGGCTCTTATGCCCGGCGGCGGAACGCCATGAGCGCCCCAGCCTTGCCCGCAGGATGCGCGTGACCGGCAGATGCGGAAACCACAGCGCCATGATCCTGCGCTGCGACAGGAAAAGACCGGCGCTCGTGAAAGGCGCGTTCATCGCGATTCCATTCCAGAATGAAGGTTGCAGGGGCCGCCAGACGGTTGCGGGAAACGGTGACGGCGAAGGCGGGCGGGCCGATCGATCCTGCCAGCGGCCCCGACAGCGTGTGGCGCTCGGCCGCCGGCGCGGGTGCCACGACGAGGCGCACCGGTGCGGCCGTCGGCTCCGGCAGGCCGGCCTGGCGCAGCAGGTAAAGCGGCCGGCCGGCCGCCTGCGTGCGGCGGTGCAGGCGCCTTGTCGCCGTCAGGTCGAGCTTGCGCGGCGCGCCGCGCACCTCCAGCAGCACGCATGAGAGCGCGGCGAGCGCCGCCGCCTCTTCCGCGATCCACAGGGCATCTTCCAGCCGCCGCGTCTCGGCGAAGAGGAGCGCGTCCGGCCCGATGCCGAAACGGTGAAGGATGCCGGGCGCATAGGGGCCGCCCGCCTCGGCGAACGCTTCATGGGTCGCCACCCACAGGAGCGGCCGCGCGGAGGACGCCGCCCGCGCGGCCAGCGCCAGCGCAAAGCCCGCCGCGGCGCCGGCATCGCGCGTCTCGCTGCCATGGATCTCGGTCATCGCAGCCAGCGGCAGGCCGCCGCCCAGCGCGGCGTCCAGCCCCTTCGCCCCCGTCGGCAGATGGCCCGCCATCCGCGCGGGCAGGCCGGCGCGCCGCAGGACGACGCCGTCGGCCGCTTCATCGCTGGCGGGCAGGTCGAGCCGCTCGGCCGGCCGCCCCTCGATCCTTGCAATCGCATGGCGCAGGCCGCAAAGCGCCGCCTGCGCCGCAGCCTGTCCGGCCATGGCGTTGCTCCAGAGATTGTTCCTGTTATGTTCTCATGGATTCCAGAGCCGGACGGGAGAGTCAAGCTGCGGGAAAGAAGAATTTATTCCTCATGCGGCGCTGAGGACGGCGTCCCGGCCAGCCGGCATTCACGGCCGCGGCCGAAACCCCCTCGAAACATGGCGCCGGCCGGTCTATATGCGCGCCAGAGGTAATTCATGGCCCGCATCTACAAGACACGCGCCTGGCACGACCAGCTTTCCCCGTCGATCGAGGAGTTCGAGCTTCTGGCGCTGGAAGCCTATGCGCATCTGCCGGACGAATTCCGGCAGCTCACCGGCGAGATCGTCATCCTGGTGGCGGAATTCCCGACCGACGAGATCATGGACGATCTGGCGCTGGAATCGCCCTTCGACCTGCTCGGCCTCTTCGAGGGCCGCGGCATCGCCGAGCGCTGGAACCCGCAGACGGGCGAGGGTCCCAACCGGATCACGCTCTACCGCCGCGCGATCCTCGACTACTGGGCCGAGCACGAGGAGACGCTGGGCGATATCGTCACCCATGTGCTCATCCACGAGATCGGCCATCATTTCGGTCTGTCGGACGACGACATGCAGCAGATCGAGACGGCGGCGGAATAGACCGTTCCGTTGTCCTATTGCTCGCCGAGCTTCATGTCGGGCGAATAATCCCTGCCGTCCACGTCCTTCACCACGGCCTGCCCGCAGCGCATCGCGTTGGCCGACGGGTCGAAGGCATAGCTTGGCGAGCCGAACAGGTGCCAGCCCTTGTCGAGCGCGGCGGACACCTTGTGGCAGAAGCTGGAATCGTCCGGCCCGGTGAGGAAGCGGTAGAGGCGCATGGCAGGCAGCTCCTGTCTTTCTTGCATGCACGATATGCCGTGCGGCTAGTCCTCGACAAGCCGCCGCGCTTCGGAAGGCAGCATGATCGGAATGCCGTCGCGCACCGGATAGGCCAGCTTCGCCGCGGCCGAGATCAGCTCGCTGTTCTGCGGGTCCCATCTGAGCGGCGTGCGGGTGAGCGGGCAGGCCAGCAGCTCGAGCAGCTTCGGGTCGACGGTGCCGCTGCGGCCCGGCCGGGTGGCGGGCACGGTCATTGCAGGCCCGACTTGAAGTCGTCGCGATCCCGGGCGAGCGCCATTTCGGTGATGGCGATGAGCGTCTCGGCGCGCGTCTTCAGGTCCGGCGCCTCCAGGAGCGCCTGCTTCTCCGCCGCGCCATAGGGCGCCATCATCGACAGCGCATTGACGAGGATCGCATTCTCGGCGCGGCTCACGCTTTCCCAGTCGGCATCCAGCTCGTTGGCCTCCAGATAGGCGCGGAACGCCTTGAGGAGCGCCGCGCGGTCCACTTCGGAAGCGCCGTCATCCGGGTCGAGATCGTGCAGGAAAAGGCGGATGCGGCACTGCCTGAAGGGCGTGCGCACCTCGATCTCCTCGTCGATGCGGTAGCGGCAGACGCCCTGCAGCGAGATGAGGTAGCGGCCGTCGCCGGTCTCGGCAAAGGAAGTTATCCGGCCGATGCAGCCCACGGCGCAGAGCTCCGGCTCGCCGTCGCTTCGCATCGCGCCGTCGAGCCGCGGCTGCACCATGCCGATCAGCCTGTCGCCGGCCAGCGCATGGTCGATCATCTCCAGATAGCGTGGCTCGAAGATGTTGAGCGGCATGCGCCCGCCCGGCAGGAGCAAAGCGCCGGCGAGCGGAAAGACCGGCACCGTTGCGGGCAGGTCGTCTTCCTTCAGGTATCGGGCGTTCCCGGCGCGCATCGGCGATCGCGTCTTTCTTTCAATTGGCCCTCGCCCATCCAGATGGGCATGCCCTCAGCGGAAGGCAATGCGCCGTCAGGAAAACAGCAGCGAGGACAGCTTGCGCCGCGCGGCGAGCGTGACCTCGTCGGTCGGCCCCCAGGCCTCGAAGAAGGTCAGGAGCTGGCTGCGGGCCTTGTCGTCCTGCCACGTCCTGTCCGCCTTCACGATCGCCAGCAGGCTGTCGGCGGCGGCCATGCGGTCGCCGCGCGCATTCTGGATCAAGGCGAGGTCGAAGCGCGCCTGATGGTCCTTCGGGTCGGCGGCGAGGCGGCGTTCGAGCTCGGCCGGGTCGCCCAGCTCCGCGGCCTCGCGCGCCAGCCGCATCTTGGTGCGGATCGCGGCCACGGCCGGCGCATCGCCCTTGTCGGCCGGGATGCCGTCGAGCACGCTCTGCGCCGCCTGGACATTGCCGGCCTCGAAGAGAAGGTCGGCAAGCGCGGCGGCGGCCTCGACGTGGCCCGGCTCGTGCTCGAGCACCGTCGAATAGAACTGGATGGCGGTGTTGAGGTCGCCCAGCTCGCGCGCCTGGGCCGCCGCCTCCATGGCCTCGTCCAGGGCGGCTGCGCCGGCGTCGGGCCCGGCGAGCTTGTCGATGAAGGCGTTGATCTGGGTCTCCGGCACGGCGCCCATGAAGCCGTCGACGGGCTGGCCGTCCTTGAAGGCGATCACGGCGGGAATGGACTGGATGCCGAGCTGGCCGGCGATGGCGGGATGCTCGTCGATGTTCATCTTGACAAGCTTCACGCGCCCGCCGGCGGCGTTGACGGCCTTTTCCAGGACGGGGGTGAGCTGCTTGCAGGGCCCGCACCACGGCGCCCAGAAATCCACCAGAACGGGCTGCTGGCGCGATTCCTTGATGACATCGGCGCTGAAATTCGCCGTCGTGGTGTCCTTGATCAGGACCGCGTCGCCCGGCAGGGCGCCGTTTGCGCCAATCATGCTGTTGTCCATTCCGTTGCCTTCCCGTTCTCCGCGCCGCCGCAGCGCGCGGAATCACTTTCTAAATGTGGCGATCACGCCGTCAGTTTCAAGATTTTCGCCTCATGGCCGGTCGCGGCGATGAAGCGCAGCAGGTCGTCGCGCGCGATGGTCGTCGTCGCCGTGTTGACCAGCGGATGCGCGTTAATCGCATCGTTCTCCATCAACCCGGCATCGAGGCAGGCGGTGACCTTGCCGGCCGTGTCGTTGATCAGCCCGAAGACGGTCACCGCGCCGGGAAGCACCCCCAGCAGCTCGTGCAGGGTTTCGGGCTTGCCGAAGGACACGCGGCCCGAGGCGCCGATGACATGATGGATCTGCTTGAGGTCCACGGTCGCGTCCTCGTCCACGGTCAGGAGGAAATGCCTGTCCTTGCGGTCGCGCAGGAAAAGGTTCTTGGTGTGGCCGCCGGCGATCTCGCCGCGCAGGGACTGCGAATCGGCCACCGAGTAGAGGGCGGCATGGTCGACGGTGGTGGTGCGGATGCCGAGCCGGTCGAGAAAGGCGAGGAGCTCCTGGCGGGTGGCTGGCATGCTGATGTCCCGATGATCGACGCTGCGCCCTCATAACGCGTTTCACGCGCCGAATGAAGCGCGGCACGACGATCGACGAGGGCTTCATTTCCCTGTTGCAATCGCATGGCAGTTCAGCCATATAGGCGCGGCTTGCGGCCACGGTCGCACGAGCGGGTGTAGCTCAGGGGTAGAGCACAACCTTGCCAAGGTTGGGGTCGAGGGTTCGAATCCCTTCGCCCGCTCCAGTTTTATCAAAGAGAAACAAGAACTTAGCAGACGCCCTCAAGGGCGTTTTCTGCTTCCCCGGCGTTATCCGCGAACGCGGGGAAGCAGGGGGGAAGCAGTTGGAGCCATTTCGTTTTGTGTGCGGCGCAGCATCGACGTGGCCGGTCAGCTGTCTTATGGGGAGACAATCGTGCGCTACAGGTTCCCGCTTTGAGCAGGCAGACGGCGATGCAAGCTGCACATTCCGCCCCATCCTGTGCGCCTTCCTAACCGCTCCTAACATCAATACTGCTCCGCTGTTTAAGCGTGCTTACCTTAGCACAGACGCTAATTAATCCAAGAGCTGATTGCTTAATTAACGCGCGCCGTCCATAATCTTTGGATGGCTGATATTCCCAATGCCGATTCGCGCCTTGGCCGCTTCATCGAAACGCCCGTTGGGTGTGAGATCGTCCGCGCCTTCGTGCCGCCATCTCTTCCACCGCAGCCGCCGATCGGCATCCTGTCCCTCTTGCCGCACCTCAGCCTCGCCGAGCGGGCGCTCGGCCGCCTCGACGGCATCACGACCCTCCTGCCGCGCCAGGAGCTCTTCCTCTACATGTACGTGCGCAAGGAGGCGGTGCTTTCCTCGCAGATCGAAGGCACACAGTCGACCCTCGCGGACCTCCTCCGGTTCGAGACGGAAGCGCAATTCGGCCAGCCGATCGATGATATCCGCGAAGTCTCGAACTACGTCGACGCGATGATGTACGGTCTGGAGCGGCTGAAGGAACTGCCGCTCTCACTTAGGCTTATCTGCGAGATGCATGCCCGTCTTCTCGAGAGTGGCCGCGGCGGTACGAAGAGCCCCGGCGAGTTCCGGCGTTCTCAGAACTGGATCGGTGGCACCCGCCCAGGCAATGCGCTATTCGTCCCGCCGCCGGTGACCGAACTCGACGCTTGCCTCGCCGCCTTCGAGGCCTTTATGCACGAGGATCAATCGCGGCTGCCAGCAGTCATCAAGGCTGGTCTGCTCCATGTGCAGTTCGAGACGATCCACCCATTCCTCGACGGCAATGGCCGTATCGGGCGCCTGCTGGTGACGCTGTACCTGTGCGTCAATGGAGTGCTGCGGCGGCCACTCCTGTATCTCAGCCTCTATCTGAAGACGCATCGGGCCGACTACTATCGCCTCCTGCAGGAGGTGCGCGAGCGAGGCGCGTGGGAACCCTGGCTCGAGTTCTTCCTCGATGGCGTCGCAGAGACCGCAAACCAGGCCTTTGACGCTGCAACGCGTATTGTCGACCTGTTCAAGACAGATCGCGACCGGATCACGGCTCAAAGCGACCGCGCTGGATCGGCGCTGCGTGTCCACGAGCTTCTTCAGCAGCATCCGTTTCTTGCGGCCGGGCAACTCGTCAAGCAGACGGGACTCTCCATGCCGACTGTCAACGCCGCCCTCGCCGATCTCGAGCGGCTCGGCATCGTCGAAGAGGTGACCGGACGCAAGCGAGGTCGTGTGTTCGGCTACCGGCGCTATCTGGGAATTTTAAGTGAGGGCACCGATCCGCTTCCCTCGTCGAACGGAATGCCGCAGGAGAGGTAGACTTGACCGGACCTCCATGTAACGGGTCTGACGCATGACTAAACCTGAAATCCGTCCTGCGACGCCCACCGACTTGCCCGGTGTTCTGGTCCTCTATCGTCAGCTCAATCCCGGTGATCCTGTTGTCGACCTACCCGCTGCTGAGACCGCGTGGTTGGCTTGCTCTCCTGCGGCATGACTCCAGCACTTTGCTAAACAGACTGCTTCCGATGGGGCTGCGCTGAAATTCCAAGACGGTCGTCAGCGCTAGGCGGCAGTCTGGGGGTTAATGCATGCCGACGAACAATTGGGACCGGTTTCTTCGGAACTACGGACCGATTCCACCAATGACAATCGACGTCCATCCCCTGCTTGCCCGCCTTCGCCATGTGGACGGCTTTCCCGCCCTCGGACCACTACGCAGGCTCCGCACCCGCTTCGCGCGCTCGCCGGTCGCTTCGGCCAACCGTCCCCGGAAGGACGGCAACGCGGGCGGGTTCCCAAGTTCCACCAACTGCCCCTTGTCCGCTGTAGGAGCCGACTCTACCCCGTGTGGACTCCGGCATCCGGGCCTTGCAGGCTTTCCCGGCTGCTGACCTCGGGTTTCCCCAACGTCCCTGATGTGCACCCATCAATCGCGCGTCGGCGCTCCACAAGTCTTTCGACTGCCCCACCCACTTCCGAGTCGGTGAGATGCCTTCTGACGGGGCTTCGGCCATCGGTTCACCTCCGATGACGAACGGCACTGTCGGATACCTGCTTTAAGGTGCATGGAGCGATTCTCTGCCGCGCCGAACTCACCGGAAGTATTCTGTCTATCGGGAGCTGTGCGAGTGAAGTTGAAGGTTATGCCACTGGGGAGCTCAGCCCGAAAATTCCGACAACTCAAATGAGCCGGTTGTCCTCGGCCTTCTGGCGGGCGCGGCGACGTGTGCCGTCGGTGTCCGCCTTCCGGTGACGTTCGGCAGCCGCCTTGCGGATCTGCTCGAAACGATTGTCTTCGACCTGCGGGGCTATCGGCTGCATATCTGTCTTCTTGACAAACGAAATCATTGCTGACGTTCCTTCCTGGGGCGGGTGGAAACGCCCTGGCGCCTGCCTGAGCGCTTTAAGCGGGGTATTATGCGCCAAGTCCGGTGACACAGCCCTGGACTCCAAGCCGGTCGGCAGTCGTCTGGCCCGGCATCGTTGCCCAGCCACCGGCTTCGACGAACTGCCGTTTCTTGTAGCTGTCGGATATAGCCTTGAACTCAGCAAGTTTCGCGGCCGCATCCGGCGCTGCGTTGAACCGTTCAACGCATATGGCGGACGCCAGTTCGCCACGCGCCGTGTCGCCAGCGGTCACGGCCATCTTCTGTGATGTGCCGCCGGTGACCCAGCCGCCCCAGGCGAATCCGACGACGATCGTTGCGATGATCGCGGCGATGCATGCCCAGACCAGCATGGTCTTTGAAGGTTGGTAGTTCTCCCAACGGCGGGAGAGAGACGGGTTCGTTGTGCTCTGCGTAGCCATGGTGGTCTTCCTTCCAGATTGTGGTGAGGATTGCTTCATCCGACCGTGCCGGCCGAACGGTTCAGGCACTGCTCTCAGTATCCCATTCCACCCATGCCACCGTTGCCGGCCGTTAACGTGGAATCCTTCGCTGGGACGTCGGCGATCATCGCCTCGGCGGTGATCAGGAGCGCCGCGATCGAGCCGGCGTCCTGCAGGGCGGTTCTGACAACCTTGGCGGGATCGACGATGCCGGCCTTGATCATGTCGACATAGGTTTCGGTCTGGGCATCAAAGCCCTGGTTGGGGTCCTTGCTGTCCGTGAGCTTGCCGACCACGATCGAGCCCTCGACGCCTGCATTCTCGGCGATCTGTCGGACCGGCGCTTCAAGCGCCCGCCGCACGATCGAAATGCCTGCGGTTATATCGGCGTTGTCACCTGTCAGAGGGGCAAGCACCGCTATGGCACGCAGCAGCGCCACGCCGCCGCCCGGCACGATGCCTTCCTCGACAGCCGCGCGGGTGGCATTCAGCGCGTCGTCTATGCGGTCCTTCTTCTCTTTGACCTCGGTCTCAGTCACGCCACCAACACGGATGACAGCGACGCCGCCGGCGAGTTTGGCCAGCCGCTCCTGCAGCTTCTCCTTGTCGTAGTCGGAAGTCGTTTCCTCGATCTGCGCCTTGATCTGGCTGATGCGCGCCGCGATGCTTGGCTTGTCGCCGGAGCCGTCGATGATTGTCGTGGTATCCTTCTCGATCACGATGCGCTTGGCACGGCCGAGCATGTCGAGCGTGACATTCTCCAGCTTGATGCCGAGATCCTCGGAGATTATCTGGCCGGCGGCCAGCACCGCGATGTCCTCGAGCATGGCTTTGCGGCGGTCTCCGAAGCCGGGAGCCTTGACGGCCGCTACCTTGAGGCCACCACGCAGCTTGTTGACGACCAGCGTGGCGAGCGCCTCGCCCTCGACGTCTTCGGAGATAATCAGCAGCGGCTTTCCGCTTTGCACCACTGCTTCCAGTACGGGCAGCATGGCCTGCAGATTGCCAAGCCTCTTCTCATGAATGAGGATGTAAGGGTCATCCAGTTCCACGCGCATCTTCTCGGGATCGGTCACAAAGTAGGGCGAGAGATAGCCGCGATCGAACTGCATGCCCTCGACCACGTCGAGCTCAGTCTCGGCCGTCTTGGCTTCCTCGACGGTGATGACGCCTTCGTTGCCGACCTTGTCCATCGCCCTCGCAATCATCTCGCCCACGGTCGCGTCGCCGTTAGCCGCGATCGTGCCGACTTGGGCGACCTCTGCCGACGACTTGACCTTCCTGGCGCGAGTCTGGATTTCCCTGACGACGGCAGCGACACCGAGATCGATGCCGCGCTTCAGGTCCATCGGGTTCATGCCGGCAGCGACCAGCTTGGCACCCTCGCGCAGGATGGAAGCGGCGAGAACCGTCGCGGTGGTGGTTCCGTCGCCGGCGAGGTCGTTGGTTTTCGAGGCCACCTCGCGCACCATCTGCGCGCCCATGTTCTCGAACTTGTCGGAAAGCTCGATCTCCTTGGCGACGGTCACACCATCCTTGGTGATGCGCGGCGCGCCATAGGCTTTGTCGATGACGACGTTGCGGCCCTTCGGCCCGAGCGTCACCTTGACGGCGTTGTTCAGCAGCTCGACGCCGCGCAGCATGCGGTCGCGGGCGTCATTAGAGAATCTGATTTCCTTGGCAGACATGATGTCGGGTCCAGTTCGGTTGTGAGGATCACAGGATCGGAAGCTGGCCGCTCAGGCACTTTTCCTGCTCGCAGCTTCGGTCTTCTCAACGATTCCCATGATGTCACTCTCCTTCATGATCAGAAGGTCTTCGTGATCGATCTTGACCTCGGTCCCGGACCATTTGCTGAACAGGATGAGATCGCCCGGCTTGACGTCGAGCGGGATCAGCTTGCCGCTTTCGTCGCGGGAACCTGGGCCGACGGCGATGACCTCGCCTTCCTGAGGTTTTTCTTTCGCGGTGTCGGGAATGATGATCCCGCCTTTGGATTTGAGATCGCCTTCCGCACGTCGAATGACGACGCGGTCATGGAGAGGCCGGAATTTCATGTGGGTTCTTTCTGAGGCCGGCGCATAGGGCGGCCCCCTCAGATACATAACCCCGTTGGCACTCGAATGATAGGAGTGCCAAATGTATTTCTTTGAAAAGGCGCAACTGGGAAAAATTTATGTCGCTTCTATCGATGCGATATTTGTTGTTTTCAATACGTATTTTCTGATTTTTCAATGCGATTTATTATTATGGAAGAGACATTATTCAATTCCAGATAAAATAATATCGACCCGCTCCTTGCTTACCGGGTAGGGACAGCCCATATATAAAACTCGTTGATTTGGCCGACTTGGCTTTTTGCGGTGTCAGAGACCCGCCATTCACCACCGAATTCTCGATAGCGAATGCATCAAGCGCCGACCCGGCGCGCATATCGCTCTGTTCGAACCTTGGAATGAACGCGCCGCTGACCACGGATGTACTGGCAGCACGGAAATTCGTTCCGGTTCGAACGGGAATGATGCAGGAGGCGCGTTTGCGTGCTCCTGCGGAGGTATCGACCATGACAACGCGCACCACACAAACCATCGTCCGGTTCTCCGCACCCTTCATGCTGCCCGGCTTCGACGCCGCACAGCCCGCCGGCGAATATCGCGTGGACCAGGATGAGGAACTGCTGGAGGTATCCTCCCGCCTCGCCTGGAGACGTGTCGGCGCCTTCATCCACCTGCCCGCCATCGGCATTGATGGCCACACACATCAGATGGCGTCGATCGATCCCGCCGATCTCGACGCCGCTCTCGAAAAGGATCACCAACAATCATGATATCGACCAACCCAATCCGACGCACGATCCGTCCCGCCCGCCACGAGGCTCCTGCTCATCTCTTCGCGATCGGACAGGCTGTCCGGCTCAAGGGCGGTTTCATGAGACCAGCTTTGCCCGGCGATATCTACCGCATAACCGGCAGACTGCCGGCACGGGGAGATTCACTGCAATATCGCATCCGCAACGACGACGAACGCCATGAGCGAGTGACGACGCAGGACAGCCTCGAGCCGGTCGACATGTCGCAATCCGGTAATGGCGCAACTCTCATCGAAAGGACGTTCGGACATGGCTAAAGGCCAGAAACGAAGCAATCGTGAGATCAGAAAGCCGAAGCAGGAGAAGGCTCCGCCAAAGCCTGAAAGCACCTTCGGCAACCAGATCAAGGTCGCTGCAAATGCCAACGCGTCTCAAGGCAAAGGTAAGCACTGAGGCAGTGTTGCTCCGGCTGAAAGCGCAATGGGCGCCATGAAAGTTGTCATCGAGTTTTACCGCACGCGGGAGACAGATGACGCCCATGCCGTCGTGGGCCGAGAGGCGGTGGAAGCCGTCGATCTCGCTAACGCCATTGAGATTGCGCACCTGCTTTCACAGACGCTCGACATGCCTCAACGACCCGACGCCATCGCGATCACCGACTTATTCGGTAACGCGCTGTTTTCCGGCATCATTGATGCCGACGTGACCACTAGAGAAAGGCCACGATCATGACCCGATACATAGATGAAATCGAACGGGAGCGGCACGACCGCGCGATCAGCGTCTGGGACAATGAAGGCGGTGCATCCGCCCGCGCACCAGGCGACGAACAATATGGCCGCCGGATCGAAGCCGACCGGTCCTGGACCATCTATCATGTCTTCACCGGCGTTCCAGCCAGCCGCGAAGGGCAGGAGATGATCGGCCTTAGCCACTCGGCCGCAACCGACGGGATGCTTTCCCTCAATCGTCGGAATGATGTGCGACGCAAGGAGCACATGAACGGGTTTATGCGTGTACCACTGCTGCTGCAAACGGCAAGGGCAGATCAACGATGACCCTTGAATTCCTGAACCCCAGCCGCAGCTTCGACGAAGTGCGCAACGCCATTCGCTTTATCGGGCACGACGGCATGTTCGAAGTGCCGTTCTTTGTCGAAGTGGAAGCGCTCGCCAGGTCCCCTGCTGAATTGCGCAGCACTGAGGTGTCGGAAGAGATGTATCTCTCGACCTTCGATGCGACGCGCAGTTCGATCCACGATGTCGCCCGCGAGGCCTACTCGCATCGTCGCCAAACCTCCTATACGCTGACCGCTGCCGATTTCCGGTAAAGACACCACTCAATGCTGATCCGCTACGGGTATGAGATCACACTGACCTGCCAGCAGCCGACAGCCCTGGTGTGTCTGCTGTCGGTGCACGAGGATCGCGCGGCTGACATACGGGTGCCGGAGACGACGTTCACCACACCCGATGTACACGTATCGACCTACCGCGATCTCTTCGGCAACAAATGCCGGCGGCTGGTCGCGCCTGCGGGCGACCTGACCATGTGGGGTGATGCCACGATCGAGGACGACGGCAGGCCGGACGGGATTGTGCCGGGTGCCCGGGAACTGCCGGTGCCGGACTTGCCGGACGATTGCCTCGTCTACCTCATGGGCAGCCGCTACTGCGAAACCGACCGTCTCAGCCAGACCGCTTGGGACCTGTTCGGCAAGATGCCGCCCGGTTGGAGCCGGGTGCAGGCGATCTGCGATTTCGTCCACAACCACATCCGCTTCGACTACATGCAGGCTCGATCTACGCGGACGGCGTTCGAGGCGTTCCATGAGCGCGTTGGCGTTTGTCGCGATTTCGCGCATCTTGCGGTCACGTTCTGCCGATGCCTCAACATCCCCGCTCGCTATGTCAACGGCCATCTCGGCGACATTGGTGTGCCGGTTGTCGATCCCATGGATTTCAGCGCCTGGATGGAAGTGTTCCTCGATGGCGAATGGCACACCTTCGATCCGCGCAACAACGTCCCTCGGATCGGCAGAATCGTGGTGGCGCGCGGCCGCGACGCAGCCGACATACCGCTCGTCAATTCCTTCGGACCACACGTCCTGAAGGGGTTTAGGGTATGGACCTACGAGATCGCAGGAACAAGCTGATGCTGTCGATGTGCATGTTCCCAAACTCGGTAAGATCCCGACCGAGTCCAGGCTATCAATGCGCGCTTTAGCGCTCCCCTATTGAATTTCGTTAGGTCGCTGACATCAGGGGCACAGCTGCCATT
>Ga0182742_1000176_pt1 | contig 121188 bp, 87 predicted proteins | sample eDN5th37CBELigMG_FD_128880 | JGI IMG/M metagenome (GOLD analysis project Ga0182742, IMG submission 128880) | Enriched Miracle-Growth compost microbial communities from Emeryville, California, USA - eDNA 5th pass 37_C BE-Lig MG (version 2)... ... | reverse complement strand
TGCAGGCCTGTTTCTGTGCTCGCACAACGGCGATGTCAGGGAAACCGCGGTGTTTCGCAACGTGCGCGTGATTCGCCCTGCCAAGGCGGACTTCGTGCCGTATCGCGACTATATCGGCAGCGTCCTGGAGCTGCTCGATGTCAGCACCGGCGTGCGCCAGGTCGTTCGCTATTCCAAAGAACCGTTCGAAGCGCCGAACTGGACGCCGGACGGCACCGCGCTGATCTACAACACGAGCGGGCGGGGTGAAGGGCGAGGGCGCCTGTATCGCTTCGATCTGGCGACCCGGCAGGCGACGCTGATCGATACCGGTTTCGCGGTCCGCAACAACAACGATCATGTGCTCTCGTTCGACGGCTCGATGCAGGGGATCTCCGATCAAAGCACCGACAAGAATCAGTCGACGATTTTCACGCTGCCTGCCGGCGGCGGCACGCCCAAGCGCATCACGCCGCTCACGCCGAGTTACCTGCACAGCTGGTCGCCGGACGGCAGATATCTGCTCTATACCGGCGGACGTAACGGCGAGTTCGATATCTACCGGATCGCCTCCGATGGCAGCGGCAAGGAACAACGCTTGACGCGCGCCAAGGGTGTGGACGACGGGCCGGAGTACACGCCGGACGGTTCATACATCTACTTCAACTCCGAGCGCAGCGGGCGCATGCAGATCTGGCGCATGCGCGCCGACGGCTCGGATCAACAACAGGTGACGGACGATCGGCACAACAACTGGTTCCCGCACATTTCGCCGGACGGCAAATGGATTGCGATGATCAGCTACGTCGATGAGATCGAACCGTCCGAGCATCCTTATTACAAGCGCGTCTATCTGCGCGTGATGCCGATCGCAGGCGGCACGCCGAAGATCGTTGCTTACGTCTATGGCGGTCAGGGCACGATCAACGTGCCGTCGTGGTCGCCGGATAGCAAAATGGTCGCGTTCGTCAGCAACACGGACGAGCTGCACATCCCGACTCAGATTTCGAACCGGCTGGTGCCGTAGCGATCGCGCTCGTAGCGTTTCGTGAGGGGAAACTGCGGCAACCAGGACTCGCGGCGCACGGTCCAGAGCTCGTAAGTGGGCCTGAGCTGGTCGGGTGCATCGAGCGATCCGAGGTGCACTTCGATTTCATCTGCGCTGCGCGAGAACACCGACGAGCCGCAGGTGGGACAGAAAAATCGCGTGGCATAGTCGTGGGTGTCGCCTTCGACGGTGACCGCATCCTGAGGGAAAATCGCCGAGGCATGAAACAGCGCCCCGTGATGTTTGCGGCAGTCGAGGCAGTGACAGATCCCAACTCGATAGGGAAGTCCTGACGCGACCAGTCGGACCTTGCCGCACAAGCAACCGCCCGTGAATCGCTCCATGGCGCGTCTCCTTCCGAAGAGATCCAGCGGCCGGAATGTTTACAACGATTCCGCTCATCTGTACAGAGATCGCTAGCCGACTCGGTCGCAGGCGATGTCTGACAACATACATTGCACCCCACTGCGATCGCCGATTCCAAACGTTGATCGATTAACCGTGGCGGACGTATCGATTTGTCAACGCACGTCGTCATGAAGTTGTCGAACCAACGAATAAAAAATGAGCTTCCCTTATGTAACGTCGTCCTTGCGCCGGCTGAATGGACTTCGGTAGTGTGCCGAGCGCGTAGGACTTACATGGACGATCATGGACGGCAAACGGATTGCCTCATCGAGGCTTGCCAACGGATGGTTGAGTGCGCTCGGCGTACCGCTCCACGCCACCGTTGTTTGTTTCGGCTTCTTGATCGCCGCGAATGCTTCAGCAGTGTTCGCCGCCGAAGCCATCTCGCCCGAAGCTACGCGACATCTGCAGGCCGCTCGCGCCCCTGTTGCATTGATCGATGCCGATCGCGGCGCCCTGCCAATGGATCCGGATCCACTGACCCATCTTGTTTTCTACTCCCGCACGCCCACGGCCGATTCTGCACGCCGCGCAGCTGAAGCGGCCGTAGCCGCAGGCGTCAGCAACGCGCGCTGGCTGGCTGGAACGCCCTTGGATTGGGAGCGAGAGAAGCTTGGAATCTCAACAGTCATCGACGGTGCTCCGGTTGCAGTCGGCGTGAAGGAACTGGCCGCCGCTCTGCATGAGGGCGCGCAGTTTCAGCTCCTGGACGTGCGCCCGCCGGAACAGTTCGAGCAAGGTCATCTGACCGGCGCCAGGCACAGCATGCCTCATGAAATCGATGCCGCCCTGGCGAAAGCGTCCAAGGCGCGCTGGATCATTCTGATCGGCGACGAAACGGATCTCGCGCGGAGCCTGGCGCAGGATCTGTATCGCAAAGGATACGTACTGAGCGGTTGGTTGGATGGTGGATATCCGGCCTGGATGGCGGAGCCGAACAAGTAGCTGACTGGATCGCACGTCCTGCAATCGCGGGATGCGGGCGGGCGAAGCGACACACGACTCTCACTGGCAGAGAACGGAATGCATTTAATGGAGCTGGAACGCCCCATGGGCATCGCTGCGCCTGAAAAAAGGTCGGCAACACGGACGTGCGCCTGGGCAGTGGCTTGCTCGTGGCTGCTCGCGACATTGTTGCCCTCTCTGGCGCTGTCACAAACGACTGTCGGTGGAGCGATCGCCACCAACACGACGTGGTCGGCCGCCGCAGGGCCTTACCTCGTCAACTCCGACGTGGTCGTGCAGAACGGTGCGCAGCTGATCATCGAGCCGGGCGCCACGGTTTATGTGGGAGCAGGGCGATCCATTTCCGTACAGTCCGGTGCGTTGCGTGCGATCGGCACTGCCGCTGCGAAGATCGTTGTCACCTCGGATCGGCTGCGCACCGGCGCCAATGCAGCAGCAGGCGACTGGAACTCTTTGTTGTTCGCATCCGGAACCACCAACACGCGGCTCGAGCATGTGGTGGTCGAGTACGGTTCCGGCGTCGTCGTCAATGGCTCGGCGCCGACCTTCAACAACGTGGATATCCGATATCACGCGGGTCCCGCTGTCAGCGTCGATCTGTCAGCGTCGCCCAGTGGCAGTGGCAACAGCGCGACGGGCAATCAACTCAACGCAATTCTGGTTCCTGCGGGCGACATCAACGGCAGCGTAACTTGGGGCGTGCGCGGTATTCCTTACCTCGTGGCAAGCGGCACGCTTTCAGTGGGCGCGTCGCCGTCGATCATCTCGGTCACACCCAATTCGATCGAACAAGGCGAGACGCGCACTCTGACGGTCACGGGCTCGCGCCTGACAAACGTTGCGAATGCTCAGTTCGAAGCGGCAGGTGTCACGGCGCAAGTGTTGCCGGGCGCAAGCGCGACTCAGGCACAGCTATCCGTGACGGCGACGGAACAGGCCGCTCTGGGACAGGCGGACCTGTCGTTGCTCGTCGATGCCGGTAAGGCCCGGCGCACGGCGGCGATCAATGTGCTGGCGCCGCAATTCAAACTCACCTCCGTTGCACCGACCACGGTTTACGTCGGTCAGGGCGCCGTGACCCTGAATCTCACGGGCACACGATTTACTTCAGATGCAATCGCTCGCGCGAATGGTGTCGATCTGCCGACCACTTTCCTCAGCGCCACGAGCTTGCAGGCAACGTTGCCGAACCAGACTGCCACGGGCGCGCTGGCGATTTCCGTGCGCCAGCCCGATCAGAGCAACCCTTCCGAGTACATCACTTCCGTCGATCTCCCCGTAGCCGTTGCGACACCCAGCCTGGCGCTCGCACCGGCCAGCGCCACGGTGATCAGCGGCACGACGCAGAATCTCACATTGACGTTGCCCTATCCGGCGCAAAGCGGCGGACAGACGATCAATCTGGTTTCCAGCGTGCCGAGCATCGCAACGGCGCCGGCGAGCGTTGCCATTGCCGAAGGGCAATCTTCGGCGATCGTGGAGGTGACGACGCAAGCCGTCGGCAGCTCCATCATCACGGCTAGCCGCACCGGATTTACCAGCGCGCAGGCGGTGCTCAGCGTGGTGCCGCCGCCGACGCTCACCATCACTCCACCCAGCTTGATCATCGGTGAGGGGCGGACCCAGTCGTTGCAGATCTCTTCCTCGGCGATCGCCCCCGCGGGTGGTCTGACACTGAATCTCACGAGCTCGACTCCCGCTGTCGCGACAGTTCCGGCAACGGCGGTCATTCCGGCGGGCTCTTCGAGCGCGTCGGTGTCGTTGTCGACCTTGACGGTCGGCACGACGACCATCACTGCGAACGCGACGGGTCACGTAAACGGCTCGAGCGTGATCACAGTTCGGCCGGTGTCGATCAACTTCCCGGCGGGTGCGTTGGTCGCGCCGGGCTTGTCGCGCACCGTCCCGCTGACACTTTCGGATCCAGCGCCTGCGGGCGGACTGGAGATCTCGCTCGTCAGTTCGAATGCCGGCGTCGTCACGGTTCCAGCAACGGTCACGGTGCCAACGGGTCAATCCGCTGCAAACATCACATTGACCGGCGTAGCGATCGGCAATGCCGAGGTCACCGCCACCGCGTCCGGCTATCAGACAGGCACGCTGCCCGTGACGGTCGACGCTGTGAACATCAGTCTGGGTGTGACCACGACCTCACTCCCGGCAAACATGACGCATCAATTCACGCTGACGTTGTCGCGGCCGGCGCCGGCCGGCGGCGTGAGTGTTGCGTTGACCACTGGCAACTCGGCTACCGCGACGGTCTCGCCCAGTGTCATCGAGATTGCTGAAGGTCAAACCTCCGGCGCTCTGGTGCGAGTCGCGTTGACCGGTGTCGCCGCTGGCACGACGACGATGTCCGCCAGCGCACCGGGCCTGAACTCGGCGAATGTGGCGGTGACGGTGACTGCGGCTCCGGTGCTGCAGTTCGCTCGGACCAGCACGGCGGTCGGCAAGGGAATGCAGACCTATGTCAATGAGATCGCTTTGCAGTTGCGGACGGGAACGGCTGTTTACACCACACCCAACGGCGTGACGATCACGTTGAGCAATTCGGATCCAAGTCGCGCCTCCGTGCCGGAAACCGTCACCGTTGCCGCGGGACAGAACACCGTGTCTTTTGCCGCGACCGGCATCGAATACACGAGCGGCACGCCGGTGACGATCGATGCGACCGCGCCAGGCTTCTCATCGCCGGCGACCAAGCTGTCGATGAATGTCATCTCGCCGACGATCAGTATTCAGTCGCTGGAAACGACGCGCAGCCCGGCGGGCCAGCGAGATCCTTTCGGTATCAGCTTGACGGTCCCTGGCGCGAACTGGTCGACCAGTCAGAGTGCCGTTGCGAACATGCCGTTCGACCTGTCGATCGTCGATGCGAATCCGGTCGGCATCATCGAGGGCTTCTATTCCGCGGCCACTGGCGATACGGCGGTGACGCAGATCGTGGTTGCCGCCGGCAGGAACGACAGCGCCGTTTCGCCATACGTCGGCGTTCCGACGGTGGCGGGCACCTACCGTGTGCAAGTGAGCGGTCATGGCTCGACCGCGACCTCCAGCGTGGTCAATGTCAGCGCTCCGGAACTGCGCTTCAGCCGAGCCACCACCGCGATCGGCAAAGGAATGCAGACGTATGTTTCGGAGTTGACCGTCACGCGCGTGGTGAATGGCAGTGCGTTCAGCGGTGCTTCGCCGGTAACGGTTACGTTGGTGAACTCGGATCCGACGCGGGTGAGCGTGCCGGCGACAGTGACGATTGCCGCAGGCCAGAGCGCCGTGAGCTTCTACGGCTCGGGTCTGGAGCTCACCGCCGGCACGCCAGTAACCATCGATGCAACGGCGGAAGGTTACACAGCGCCGCCAACCAAGCTGTCGGTGAATGTGATCCCGCCGAGCATCAGCATTCAGTCGCTGGAAACGGCACGCAGCCCGGCCGGCCAGCGCGATCCTTTCGGGATTTCCTTGACGGTGCCTGGCGCGAACTGGTCGAGCAGTCAGACGGCTGTGGCCGAGCTGACCTTCGCTCTGGGCATCGTGAATGCGAACCCGGCGGGCATCGTCGATGGCTTCTACTCCGCGGCCACGGGTGGTACGGCAGTGACGCAGATCGTGGTTCCCACCGGCAGGAACGACAGCACGGTCTCGCCGTACGTCGGCGTACCGAATATGGCGGGTACCTATCAGGTGCAGGTCAGCGGGAACGGCTCGATGGCGACCTCGGGCGTCGTCACCGTCAGCGCGCCGGAGTTGCGCTTCAGTCGTGCCAGCACTGCGATCGGCAAGGGTATGCAAACCTATATCTCGGAGATGGCCGTCACGCGCATAGTGAATGGCAATCCGTTCAACGGGGCATCGCCGGTCACGATCAATCTGACGAGCTCCGATCCCACACGCGTGAGTGTGCCTGCGACGGTGACGATCCCTGCGGGTCAGAGCGCCGTGAGCTTCTATGGTATCGGTGTCGACTTCACGAGCGGCACGCCAGTGATCCTCGATGCCACCGCCGAGGGCTACACGGCGCCTGCGACGAAGCTGTCCGTCAACGTCATCCCGCCGACCATCAACATTCAGAGCCTGGAGACGACTCGCAGTCCGGCGAGTCAGCGTGATCCGTTCAATGTTTCTCTCACGGTGCCGGGCGCGAACTGGTCGAGCAGTCAGACCGTGATTGCCGATATGCCGCTCGAGCTGGCGATCGTGGAGGCGAACCCGGCTGGCATCGTCGATGGATTCTACTCAGCGGCGACAGGTGGCACGGCCGTGAATCAGATCGTGATCGCGGCGGGTCGAAACGACAGTGTGGTCGCGCCGTACGTCGGTGTGCCGAACATGGCGGGCACTTATCGAGTGCGCGTCAGTGGCAATGGCGCGACGGCCAACTCCAGCGTCGTTACAGTCAGTGCGCCGGATCTTGCTTTCAACCGGGCCACCGGCGTGGTCGGCAAGGGACTGAGGACCTATGTGAGCGAAGTCGCCGTGCTTCGCTCCGTCGGCGGTCAGCAGCTGTTCGGTGCGGCGCCGCTGACGGTGAACCTGAGCTGCAGCTCAACGGCAATCTGCTCGGTGCCTGCGACGGTGACGATTCCTGCCAATGCCGATCGTGTGACGTTCCTTCTGACCGGCCTGGACATCGGCACGACGACCGTGACCGCGACCGCCGTCGGTTACAACTCGATCCAGGACCTCAATGTGAATGTCATCGAGCCGACGTTGGTGGTGAGCGGCCTGGTGAGCACGCGTGCGGTCGGTCAAACCGATGCATTCAACATCCAGATGACGACACCGGGCGCCAACTGGGCGGGGAATCAGACCGCTGTCGACGCCATCGTGATCAACCTGACGAGCAGCGCTCCCGACGTGGGCACCGTTCCATCGACGGTGACGATCGCCGCCGGTGCGACTGACTCGCCCAACGCCACCTTCACGGCGACCGGCGCCGGCACGACCACGGTTACCGCGAGTCATCCTGGGTTCAAGCCTGGCTCGGGCTCGGTCACGGTGACGCCATGAGGATCAACATCGGATCCAGGACACGGACGGCAATGGACAACGATGCTGTGGGAGCCACTCGCTTGGCTACGAAGCTTGCATGGGGCGTGTTCGCGGGACTGTTCGCGTTCGCCAGCGGGGAGGCGGCCGACCTGACGATCAGCGATGGTGTGGTCGTCAAGTTCGGCGATGCTGCCGAGCTTGCGGTGCGCGATCGCATCAACGTCGGCAACTCGGTCGTGTTCACGAGCGCCAAGGATGACGAGATCGGCGGACAGGTCGGTGCAGCACCGCAGTCGCCCGGTCCCGGTCAATGGCGTGGCATGCGAATGGAGAAGTCCGCGAGCACCGCGGGTACTCAACAGCTGCGCGATATTTTCATCCGCTTCGCCGGGGGCGATGACGAAGCGGCCTTGACGATTCGCGGTCTGAGTCCACCGCTGCAGTACGTGCAGTTGGCGGACAGCACCGTCGCATTGAAGCTGCTGGACAACGCATCGCCCAACATCACCGGCGCGAACTTCATGCGCAACGCGACCGCGATCGATGCAACCGCGAGCGCACCGACGATCACGAACAGCGCTTTCGAAGCGAACTCGGTGCAAGCGGTGATCAATCGCACGCCCGGCACCCTCATCCAGGCAACAGGCAACTGGTGGGGGCATGTCACGGGCCCTCGTGATCCGGTGGCCAACCCCGAGGGGCAGGGCGGACTGGTTTCCACAGGCGTGACCTATTCGAACTATCTGACCAGCGCGCCGCTACTCAACCCCTCGATCCGTCTCGCCGCACCGGCGACCTATTTCGATACGCGTGAGGTGCAGTTCGAGCTGTCGTGCGTCAACGCATTGGAATATCGAATCGCCGAAGGCACGGCATTCTCGGGCGTGCCTTTCCAGCCATTGGTCGGCGGCCGCGCCAGCGTTGCTCATACTTTGTCGGCCGGGGACGGTCGCAAGAACGTCAATGCGCAGTTCCGGAATTCCAGCGGCGTGATCGTTTCGGCTGCGCTCGCCGGCGGCGTGTTGATCGACAGTCAGCCGCCGGCGCTCGCGATCACCAATCCCTCGCCCGGCAGCCTGATCACCGATTCCATCGTCGTCGAAGCCACGGCGAGCGATGGCGCCGGCATCAATCGGGTGCTGTTCTATGTGAATGGAACGTTGCGGGCCACGGACACTTCCGCGCCGTACGCCTATAACTGGAACGTTCAGTCGCTCACCGACGGTCCGTACGACCTGCGTGTGGTGGCGTTCGACGCGGCGGAACGCAGCACTGAGCGAACTCACAGCGTGACGCTGGCACGGGTGCAGCCGCCGCCGGATACCGATGGCCCCACACTTGCAAACATTCGTCTCAACGGCAGCGCATTGGTAAACGGCGCGACGTTGGCTCGGTCCGGAACCATCACGGTCGAAGGGACCGATCGCAGCGGCGTGTCTCGCGTCGAACTGCTCATCGACGACGTCACGGTCGCGACCGCCACTGGCAACGGCACCTACACCGTCACTCTCAATCTGGACGGCATCGCCAATGGCGCGCACGTGCTCGGCCTGCGAGCACGCGACTCGTTAGGTAATACCACCACCAGTTCTTTCAATATCACTGTTGCGCACGAACCGCCGCTGCCTCCCGTGCTGACGGGACCGGTGAACGGTCTGGTGACGGGCGAAGCGCAGGTCACAGTGACCGGTAATGCGCCACGCGGATTGACGATTCAGCTATTGAATGGCAGTGCGCCGGCGAGCGATCCGATCCTCGTATCGAACAGCGGACAGTTCAGCGGCGTCGTGGAGTTGGCTGCGGGCGCCAATCCGCTGAGCGCGACCGCTGCGGATCAGTACGGTGTGAGCACGCCTTCGAATGTGAGAACCGTCACGCGCGATGTTTCAGTGCCGGCGAGCCCGTCGAATCTCACTGCGCAATCGCTCACCGCGGGCAAGGTGCGTCTGGCCTGGACCGCTTCGCCCGATCCGAAGACGGTCGGCTACAACCTCTATCGCGCGCCTGCGCCGTTCGATGACATTGCCGAAGCGGTCAAGGTCAATAACACACGCCTGACAGCGACGATGTTCGAGGACCTGCCATCGCTCGATGGTCAATATCACTATCGGGTCGTCGCGGTGAGCGCGGTCAACAATTCGTCGTTGCCGTCGAATCAGGCCGAAGCGCGTTCGGATGCCACGTTACCTCGCGCCACCCAGATCGTTTACACGCCGCGTGGCAAGGTGGATCAGCAAACCGGCCGTGTCGGCCAGGGCCGCGTGGACATCGCACTCACGGTGAGCGAGCCCCTGCAGGCCACTCCTTACCTGTCGCTCGTACCTTCCGGCGGTCAGCCGCTCACTGCCGAGCTGACTCAGGTCGACGACACTCACTATACGGGCTACTTCGAGATCGATGCTCAAACGGCTTCGGGCGTTGCCAACGCGTTGTTCTCCGCGCGTGATTCGGTTGGCAATCGCGGCACCGTGATCGATGCGGGCACGACACTGAACATCGACACCGAAGGACCGGCGCTGACGGGCATCGCGCTGACGCCGTCGGCGCCGATCAAGAACGACGACGCGCCGCAGATCGTCGCGACGTTCACCTTGAGCAAGGCGCTGAAATCGGGCGAGTTCCCGCAGCTCAGCTATCGATTGTCCGGTCCCGCGCGCACTCCAGTGGCGTTGACCGGTGCTACCTTGCTCACGCCGACCAGCTGGCGAGTGGCATTCAGCCTGCCCACCGACGCGGGGCAGTCGAGCCCCGAAACGCTGAGCTTCGCGTATGTCGGCATCGACGATCTGGACAATGTTTCCAACCGCATCACCGCGCAGAACCGTTTCCAGGTTTATCGCGGCGAGTTGCCGCCGCTGGACGTGCCGCTTGCCTTCACGGCGAAGGCGCAGCCAGGCGGCAAGGTTCGCTTGAGCTGGCAGGCGGTGCCGGAGGCGTCGAGCTATCAGATCTATCGCCAGGGGCCGTCGGACACGGCGTTGGTCGCTCATCAGCGCGCCAGTGCGGAGGTTTATCTCGATCAAACCCCGGCCGACGGCCGTTATCTGTACACCGTTGCAACGGTCCGCAACTCGAACGGGCAGGAGTCCGTGTCCGGGCAGACGGCGCCGCTGGAAGTGATGGCGAGTGCAACCGCGCCGGGCGCACCTTCCAGTCTGGCGCTGGTGCTGACGGGGCAGGGTATTCGCGCCACGTGGCAACCGCCCGTCGGCAGCACCGTCGATTCCTATAACCTGTATCGCGCGAGCGGCACGCAGATCACCTCGGTCGAAGGACTGACGCCGATCAAGACCGGCATCAAGCAGCCGCTGACCGTTGATCCAAATCCTTCCACGACCGAGCATGCGTATGTGGTGACCGCGCTCGATGCGGCGGGTAACGAATCGGCGTTGTCGAACTCCGAATACTTGAATGCAGCGCTGCTTCCGGTGGCGTCGTTGACCGTGCAGCAGATCGGCAATGAACTGCCGGTGGTCACCTGGACGGCGTCGCGTTCGAGCAATGTGGCCGGCTACAACGTATATCTCGGCCCGGACGCCTCGGCGGTCAAACTCACGCCGAGTCCGGTCGACGCTCTGCAGTTCACCGACAGCGGCTTCACCAGTGGCGAGCGTCGTTACACGGTGTCGGCGGTCGACGCCAATGGTATCGAGGTGCCGCGTTCGCTGACGCTGCCGAATGTTTCGATGGAGATCGTCGCTGGTCTGCCGATCCTGCGCGGTGTGATGAATCGAGTGGAGGTTCAAGTCGTGAACCTCTCCTCCACGGCACAAAGTGCGGTGGTCGTCGTCCGAGCGGGTGGCAAGGACCATCGTTCCGAACCCTTCGCCCTCGGCGCGAATGAAACCAAGCTCGTGCCGGTGGTCGTCGGGGGCTATACCGAGCTGCCTGGCGTCGCCGATCTGCGCGTCAGCATGGAAATGACGCCGAACGAAGGCGAGCTGGTGCGAGTGGCTCGCGATACCACAGCGGACGTGGGCGATAGCGCCCTGGTCGTCGGCATCGCCACCGAGCAGTTCACTCGCGGCGCGACGGGGCAGGTGCGCCTGTCCGTCGAAAACACCAGCGCCGTCGAAGTTGAGTTGCTGACCGCGCTCGGCAATGGCGCGCAGAACTCCAACGAGCTGCGCTTCAAGATTCTCGACGCGGACGGCAACGTGCTCGCCACGACGCCGTATCGGCAGGTGTTCGGCGCAAGTGTGATCACGCTGGCCAATGGCTCGACCGTCGCGCGCATTCCGCCCGGCACTCGATATGAATCCGAGCCGTTCGCGGTGAACGTTCCAGCTGCGAGCCCCGATAACGTGCGCGTACGGCTCGAGATCGACAAGCTGCGCTATCACACCGGCCAGTCGACCGAGGTGGTCATCGCCGGCCGTGGCGCCGAGCGACAAGTCACGTTGATCGATACCGCTTATGTCGGCGAAGTGACCGATGTGAGTCCGCTGAGCTCGTTCGGCGATCAGGACATCATCATTCGCGGCCGCGCAGCCGATCGCGGCACCGGTGCAATGCTGGCGAACACGCGCTTGAACCTGATCCTGAATCAGGAGGGCTTTGAGCGCACCTTCGCGGTGGTGACCGACGCCACCGGCGAATTCACCTATACCTTCGTGCCGGGCCTGACCGATGCGGGTCTATATAAAGTGTCGGCTGTGCACCCGGACGTGACGGATCGCCCGGAACAGCGCGCGTTCACGATCAACAAAGTCACGTTGGGTCCGACTCCGTACGCGTTGACTGTGCCCAGAAACTATCCGTTCTCGGTGCCGTTCGTGGCGAAGGCCGGTCCGGGAACGCAGGCCGCCAACGTGCGCCTGGTGTTCAACGCTGCGAGCCAGCCAACTGGTCAGTTGCCCGAGGGCGTGAGCATCGAGTTGCCGACGCCGCGCTCCATTGCGGCTCGCCAGTCCTTGCCGTTGCCGGTGCGCTTCGTTGCTGACAACACGGCACAGCCGAACGGTGCGTTGGTGCTCGACATGTTCTCCGACGAGCAGCCAAACGCGCCGATCGGTCAGGTGCGCATCAACTACACGTTGACCGAGGCGCGGCCCTTCTTGACAGCGACGCCGACGGCGGTCGAGACCGGTCTCGCGCAAGGGACGAGCGTGCTGGAATCGGTGGTCGTCGAGAACAAGGGTCTGCAGGACGCGATCGACCTGCAATTCTCGCTGACCCAGGCGGACGGCAGCCCGGCGCCGGCGTGGGCCGCAGTGGCGAGCACTGCGAACGGCACATTGCCCATCGGGGGCAAGCGCTCGGTGGATATCTCCTTCACGCCGCCGGCGAGCACCGCCGAGGGCGTGTATCAGCTGCGATTGAAAGTGACGGGCGTGAATGTCGCCGAGCAGTCGTTGCCGGTGTTTGCATCGATCACTCAATCCGGCATGGGCAACGTGCTGTTCAAAGCGGCGGATATCTACACCGCGACTCTGGATAAGAACGGCCAGCTCATCCCGGGTCTGCGTGGCGCGCGCGTCACCATGCAAAACGAAGATGTGCCGACCATCACGGCCGAACTGCTGACGGATGCCTTCGGCGAAGCCTACTTCCAGGCGTTGCCGGCCGGTCGTTACAAATATCGTGCGAGCGCCGCCAATCACCAGGAGCTGGGCGGCCGGCTGCAGGTGAAGCCCGGCGTCACGTTCAACCAGCCCATCTTCCTCGACTACAACGTGGTAACCGTCGAATGGAGCGTGCGCGAGATCTCGATCGAGGATCGTTACGAGATCACGCTCAACGCCACTTTCGAGACCAACGTGCCGGCGCCGGTCGTGGTGTATCAGCCCACCAGCATCAATCTGCCAGTGATGAAGCCGGGCGATGTGTTCTACGGCGAGCTGACCTTGAGCAACTACGGTCTGGTGCGCGCGGACAATCTCGCGTCCAAGCTGCCGACCAGCGACCAGTTCTTCAAGTACGAGTTCCTCGCCGACTTCCCCAGCTCGCTCGGCGCGAAGGAGCGCATCACGGTGCCGTTCCGCGTGATCAGCTTGAAGTCGCTCGATCCGACGTTGAATGCGACGGGCGCCGGCTGCTGGTCCTACTACGCGCCGATCAGCACGGTGTTCGACTTCAAGTGTGCGAACGATCAGATCTCCAACGGCAGCGCTGGCGCCGGCTTCTTCAGTGAAAGTCACAGTACCTGTCCGAGTGGCTCTCCGGGCATTCCCGGCTCCGGCTCCGGTGGCACCAGTGGGCCTGGCGGTCCGGGCGGCTGGAGCGGCCCGGGCTATGGACTGCCGTACACCGACATTCCAGGCATTCCGCCCTGTAACAAATGTGAGAACGGTCGCTGCTGTGGCGCCGGCAACGGCGGTGGCGGCGATGGCGGTGGCGGCGGCGACGGCGATGGTCCCGGCGATGGCGAGGGTTAAAGCGTGAACGGATTCGGCATGAACCAGTGGGTCAATATGAAATCTGCCGTCAGCGGACTACTCAGCGTCGCCGCTGTGACTGTGATGCTCGGCGTAGCGACCGACGCGTCGGCAACGGCCTCGAAGGCGATGGCTGCCAGCAAGCCATCGACTCCGATGTTCCCTGCGCAACCGGACGGCAAGTACACGCTGTCCGAAGAAGACATGGCCGTGAAGGTGCCCGGCGGCTACGTGCGCTGGACCCGCGACTACGACGGCAACAAGTGGCGCATCAACGCGCGTTGGGCGAACTTGAAACTCGAGTTCGATGAAAAGTCGAGCGGCTTCGTCGCGGCGCGTTCGACCGGCAGCGGCGGCGGTGGCGCCGGCGCGTCCGGTGCGTCCTTGTATGTGCCGCCGCCGCCTCCACCGCAGGAAGTGTTCGGCGGCACCGAGGTTTTCGGCTATCGCCCCACGAATATGTGGGGCGACGATGAGCCACCGAACGGCCCTCTGCAGTGGACGTATCGCAATGGCGCGGTGTTCACCGCCGACGATTCGCAGATCACGTTCACCGGTCTGGGCACCAATCGATATGTGTTGCGCCCGATCTTCACCGGCAACTTCAACGGCACGAGCTCGGTACCGAGCGGCACGATCGGCGGTGGCACGGTTACTCGAAAAGGCATCTTTGTCGAGCACCTCGGCGCGACCCCCGGCGTCGGCGGCTTCAAGTGGATGGACCGCGACGGCAGCTTCATCGACTTCGACGCCTTTGGCGCGATCCTGCGCTACGGCGATCGCAACGACATCGTCGTAACGTTCGACTACGCATTCGTTGGCGGCACCCGCCGCGTCAACGCCGTTCGCGATGAGAACGGCCGCGCCATCTTCGAGATCCTCTACAGCGACGGCCAGATCTCCGAAGTTCGCGATGTGCCCGCCAGCGGCGATCCCGCGGCTGTGCGTTCGGTCAAGTACGAGTACGGCCCGGCGGGCAGCATCTCCAAAGTCACCGACGTCCGCGGCAACGACACGACCTACGGCTATGACAGCCTGTATCGCCTGACCAGCATCCAGGATCCGGAAGGGAACATCCAGCGCATCGAATACGGCGCGACCAACCGCATGGTGAAGTTCACCGAAGCGGATGGTGGCGTGACCGACTATTCGTACGAATACGACAAGAACAAGAAAGAGTTCTTCGTCCGCATCAAGTATCCGCAGACCGACGCCGGCCGCCGCGTCGAGGACCGTTGGTACTCGAAGGAGGGCGTGCTGCGCTCTGTGACCGTCAACGGCAAGACGATCATGGAAGTCACCAACGCGTCGAACGACGGTCGCAACGTCTCCTACACCGACGCGCGGGGCGGCAAGACGACGATCGTGCGCAATGAGTTCGATCTGATCACCGGCATCACGTATCCGGACGGCGGGAGTATCCGCGTCGACTACGATAGCCAGAATCTCAATGTGCTCTCGGAGACGGACGAGAACGGCGTACGCACGCAGTACACGTACGACGAGCGGGGCAACCTGGCGGGCGTCATTGAAGCGGCGGGAACAGCGGACGCACGACACCATGTCGTCTTAAGTGACGCGATGGGAAACATCACCTCGTGGACGGTGAAGGGACGACGGGAGGCGGATGGGACGACGTCGCCGGATGCGACCGAGACCTACGAGTTCAATGCTGATCATTACCTGACGCGTTACGTCGACGCTGAAGGCAAGGTACGGCTCTATGAATACGATCGCCACGGGGACATGGTCAAGGTCACGGAGCCTGGCGGTGGGGTATGGCAGCTGACGTACGATGCTCACGGCAATGTCAAGACTGTGACGGACCCGCTGAACAACACGGTCGAGTACACGTACGACAAGCTCGGAAACATCCTTTCCCACACGGATGCCCGCGGCAATGTCACGAGTTGGACGTATGACGCGTTGAGCAGAGAGACGGCGACGCGAACCCCATATGGAGCGCAGATGCGCTCCACTTATGATCGTGACGGCAACATGACGAGTGCGTTCGATGCGAACGGCATCGGCATGCGGCTCGAATACGACGCCAGTGGCAGATTGAGCCGTGGTGTCGATGCGAAGGGATTCGAGTATGTGCTGGACTACGCGGATGTCGATGGACTCGACAAGGGACTTAATTTCCTCTCCAAAATCCGTTACCCGACCTTCGAGCGCCGTTATAAGTACGATGCGCGGCAACGTGCGACGCAGATCGCTGAATTTGATGGCAGCGACGCTCGCACCAATAGTTATAGCTATGACAAGGTGGGCCGCCAGCGCACGATCACGGATGCCAATGGCAAGACGCGGCAAATTGAGTACGATGCTCTCGGTCAGGTCAAGGCGCTGCGGGATCCGATGGGCAATACGGTCTCGTTCTCATACAACGCCCTTGGCAACCTGATCAAGATCACCGATCCCCGTGGCAACATAACCCGCTTCACTACCGACAAGCGCGGTCTGGTGACGAGCGAGATCGATCCGCTCGGAAAGGTCACGCAATATGGCTACGACGACAACGGTTGGCTGACTGAAGTCCGGCTGCCGAACGGCAAGCGCACGATCTATGTATATGACCTCGGTGGTCGAGTGACCGAGCGCAAGATGTACGATTGGGCCGGAGCAATCGTGCAGACTGTGACCCTGGGCTATGACGTAGACAACAATTTGACGAGCTGGAGCGACGGTACTTACACCGGCACGCTGACTTACGACAACGATGACCGGCTCTTGAGCAAAACGGTGAACTACGGAACCTTTTCGCTCAGCTACAGCTACACCTACTACCCGAACAATCAAGTGAAGACGTTCACGGGGGCTGACGGGCTCACCATCGGGTATTTCTACGACGGTCTGGGGCAGCTCGAGCGGGTGAGTATCCCGGGTGAGGGCGACATCACCGTCACTGAGTGGACCTGGTCTTCGCGCAAACGAGTGTTGCTGCCGGGTGGGGCCTCGCAAGAATTCGAGTACGATGGCCTGCTCGACATGACCCGCATGCGGGTCAAGACGCCGAACCAGCAGACATTGTTCGAGCTGGAGAACAAGTACGGGTTGTTACAGGAGGTAAAGGAGCGCAGCGTCGACGGCGTCACCACTGAATACAGTTACGACGACGCGTGGCGCCTGACCGGCACCGACGCCGCCAACTCGGTGACTTACACCTTGGATGCGGCGGGCAATCGCGTCGCCGCGACCCCCATGCCGGGTTCGTGGGTCTACGATGCCGCAAACCAGCTCATCACCAAGGGAGATGTTACTTATTCCTATGACGATGCGGGCAACTTAATTCGCAAGGTTGACCTGGGCGCAGCGGAACCGCAACGTACCACGACCTACGAGTATGACGGTCTAAACCGGCTGCTTGCGGTTAAGGATGGCGCTGACAATTTGATTTCGCGCTACACATACGATCCGTTCGACGCCAGATTGTCGAAAGAGGTGTTTAGCGGCTCCAACGCAGGCACTACGTTCTACCTGCACAGCCATCAAGGCGTCGTTGCGGAGGCAACCTCTGCAGGCGTGGTGACGACGACTTACGGTTGGCACCCGGAAGAAGACTACGGAACGAACGCGTTATTCGCGCGCGTTCCGGCGCCTTCGGGAGTTGGCCATCGCTATGTGTACTATCACAACGATCAACTGGGCACGCCGTATCGTATTACGGATTCGTCGGGAACGTTGGTCTGGTCGGCCTCCTACGATACTTTCGGTGTTGCGACCGTGGCGTCGCTGCCGGCGCCGAACGCCGCATTGGCCGTGACCAACAATCTGCGGTTCGGCGGGCAGTATTTCGATGCGGAAACCGGATTGCACTACAACGACCGGAGGTACTACGAAACTAGTACGGGGCGCTACATCACGCGCGATCCGCTGGGCTTCGAGGGAGGGCCCAATCAGTATCTGTACGCGAATCACAATCCCGTAAACTTCTACGATCCTACCGGCGAGATCCTACCTTGCCTGTTTATCAATTACGTGCGCTGCGTTGCCTCATGCGTAGCCATCGGCAAGGTGCAGAACTGGATCAATGGCTGTCAGGTCAGCCTCGGCGATCTGGCGCTGGAGTGCGCGAAGGATTGCGTGTTCAGCATCATTCCCATACCTAATCCCTGCGGGAAGTGGGGCAAGTACATTTCCATGGGCATGGGCGCCATGGGGGGAATGAACAGCTTCACGGGAGATACGATCGTTCATACCCGTGACCTGCAGGGTAATCCGTTTGTCAAGCCAATCAGTGAACTGAAGGTCGGCGATGAAGTGCTGGCCTGGTCGGAGTGGAAGCCTGAGGGCGAAGCGCTGTCATATGAGCACGTCACTGAGGTGTTCTCGAGTTTGCGTGAACAGCAGTTGGTGAAGATCACCTTCAATGACGGCGAGACTCTGGCCGTCACTGCCGGACACCCATTCCTCACGACGGAGGGCTGGCGCGACGCTGGGGTTCTGCAGGCAGGATCCGCAGTATGGGCGTTGGGGGGTGAGTCGACGGGCGCCGAGTTGGCTGAACGGACAATCACCGGTATCGAGCGTGAGAGCAGTATGGTTCCGGTGTTCAATCTGACCGTCGCCAACGCTCATACCTACTTCGTTGGCGACGGCTACCTCGTCCACAATGATATCCATCACATCTGTACCAAGTACGGTGAACGTGGTGAGCGGATGAATCGGATCCTGAAGAAGGCGGGCTTCCCTAGGGGATACGAAGATCCTCTCAACAAGGTGAAGGTGCCGGGCCACAAGGGGCCTCACCCAGAGGAGTACCACGACAATATCGAGAAACGTCTGGAGAAGGCCGCGGAGAAGGGCAAGGATGCCGTCAAGGATTTCCTCAAACGAGCCGCTCGGCAAGCGCGCACACCAGGCACTAGAATGAACGATCAACTAAGGCGACGAAACGGTTGGTGACATGAGTCTGCTGATGCCAAAGCGCTATCTCACGAGCCGCGATGATGAGCCGTCCGCCGGCTTCTTCTCGATCGGCTGGATTCAAAACCTGCGGGGCGAGTGGATCCGTGGAATGAAATACGCTGATGTGGTCACGGGCATTAGGAAGCAGCAGTTGCGTTTCGAGATTCTCGTCTCGGGCAAACGGCCGCCAATCGACGAACTCTGGAGCAGATACCTGGTGGCAACTCCGGAGGTTGCCAAGAAACTCAAGAGTCAGTTCGGTCAGCAACTCGAATGCGTCGCGACAGAGGCGGTTGACGAGGACACGGCAAAGTCCTTCGAAATGGTGTTCTTGAGGCCAACCTTGGAAGCGAAGTGTTTCGCCAAGACTCAGCGTGTCAAATGGACCAAAGATGGCGGGCGGATCGAGGATCACATTACATATGGCCGAACCGGGGTCCCGCAGACCTACTGCCTCTCTCCGAAAACACTCGGCCGGTCCGATATCGCGCTGGCTGCGAATGCGCCAGAACCAGTCCTGGTGCTCAGTGAGCGTTTCAAGGATGCGATTCTCGCCACCATTCCGCGCTCCGTGCGGCATTTGAAACACATCGAGTTTCGGAACTACTGCGTATTGGAAGAGCGCCAGGCGTCGGCAAAACGCAAAGTGGTGCCTCGGCCCGTCCGCAAGATCGCCAACAAGCGAAAATGACAAAATTCTGTGACATAGATCTGAGATACGCCAACGAGAGCTGCGCGGCGAGTACTGCTCAGATCGCGACACCCGTACCGTAGGACCAGAAAACCCATGAAATGGATCTTCACCCTCATCGCCGCGGTAGCCCTCGGCACCTACCTGATCTCCGACAATCGTTCCGAGGCTCAGGCGGTCGCCAACGCCGACGTCGAGATCTACACGACGCGTTCCTGCGGGGAGTGCAAACGCGCGAAGGAATACATGAGGGCGCATGACATTGCGTTCGTCGAGCGCGATGTCGAGGGCGACATCGAGATGCGCAGGGAGTTCTATGCACGCGGCGGCAAGGGTGTGCCCTGGATCTTCGTGCATGGCGTGCCGATGGAAGGTTTCGATGTGACGCAGTTCGAGCGATTGCGCGCACAGCACTGGCAGTGAGGCGGCCGGAAGCCGCGTAGGGACGAAAGAATACAGCGGGTGAGCAGGCGCGCGGATGCAAGCTGCTCAAGGAGAGGATTGTGGAATCGCGAGTGCTCAGGACGGTCCGTGGGGCGGTGCGTGGCGTGCGCTTCGTTGCGTTTGCATGTGCGCTGCTGTTGAGCGGTATGGCTGCGCACGCACAGGAAACGATCTGCGCGCGCGTCAAGATCGAGATAAAGCAGGAGCTCACGCTCGAGCGCCAGGCGTTCGATGCGGAGATGAAGATCAGCAATACGCTCGCCAATGCCTCGCTGAGCGACGTGGGCGTGGTCGTGAAGGTGACCGATGAAACCGGCGTGCCGGTCGCGATCTCCTACGATCCCAACGACACCAATGCCAAGTTCTTTATCCGACTCGCCAGTCGCAACAACATCGACAACGTGGAAGGCACGGGCACAGTCAGTCCGTCGACGACCGCGGAGATTCACTGGCTGTTGATTCCGGCGCCGGGCGCTGCAGGCGCCATGCCTTCGGGAAAGCGCTATCTGGTGGGCGCCACGCTCCAGTATCGCTTCGGCGGTGAGATGTTCACGCTCGATGTGTCGCCGGATCTGATCACGGTGAAGCCGCTGCCGCTGCTGACGCTCGACTACTTTCTCACGCGCGATGTGATCGCCGACGACCCGCTGACGCCGGCGATCGAGCCGATCGAGCCGTTCACGCTGGGTGTGCGAGTCAAGAACAACGGCTTTGCCACCGCGAAAAGCCTGAAGATCGATTCGGCGCAGCCCAAGATCATCGAGAACAACCAGGGCCTGCTGATCAACTTCAAGTTGAATGGCAGTTACCTGAACGATGCGCCGGTGCAGAACACGCTGTTGATCGACTTCGGCGACGTGCTGCCCAGCAGTGCCAAGATCGGGCGCTGGATCATGGAGACCAGCCTCGCCGGAACGTTCACCGAGTTCACCGCGCGCTTCACGCATTCGGATGAGCTGGGCGGCGCATTGACGTCGTTGCTGGAAGCGACCAACGCACATCTGCTGGTGCGGGACGTGCGTGTGGATCTGCCGGGGCGCGATCTGGTGCGCGACTTCCTCGCTTTCGACGGCGACTTGTTGAAAGTCTACGAGTCCGATGGAGCCGACAGCGAAGCAGTGGATCGCTCCGCGCAGGCGACGCTGACGGCGATCAGCAGCAGCGGCGGCAACGCGACGTATCGTTTGCAGTTCCCGCCGACCGAAGGCTACGCATACGTACGCTTGCCCGATCCGTACTCGGGGCAGAAAGCGCTCGGCACCATCGTTCGCTCCGACGCCAAGGCGTTGCTGCCGGAGAACGTGTGGCTGTCGAAGACCAGGAATCTGAACACCAATCAAACCCAGTACTGGGTCAACTTCTTCGACGTCAACACCTCGGGCAGTTACAACACGGAATTCCAGACGCCGGCGCCGGTGGAGCTGCCGCCGGTCATTCAGTTCGTGGCGGATCGCACCGTGAACGAAGACTCGCAGGTCTCGTTCCTCGTGGAGGCATCGAGCCCGAGCGGTCGGCCGGTGACATTGAGCGCGGCGCCGTTGCCGGTCGGTGCAACTTTTGTTCAGCAGCCGCCGGATGCGCAAAGCCCCGGGCTGGCGCGCGCCGTGTTCGACTGGACGCCTGCAGTCGGCACGGCGGGAAATTATCTGATCGTCTACACAGCGCGTGATGGCGCGCTCACAACGACACGCTCGGCTTCGATTCGAGTGAATTCACTCGAGCCGCCGCCGGGACCAGGCGTGCCGACGATCGTTGCGCCCGGTAGCGATGCGCACGTGCCGGCATTGGCGCCAACATTGATCGTGCAAACGAGCGCAGATCCGCAGGATCCCACGACGCAGGTGCAGTTCGAGATCTACAGCGACGCCGCGATGACGCAGCTCGTTGAAACGTCGGTGGTGGCCGAGGGCACGACCACTGGGGCGCCGGGCACCACGAGCTTTACGCCTGCTTCGGGCCTCAACGACAACACGCGTTACTGGTGGCGAGCACGTGCCTACGATGGCGCTCAGCTGTACAGCGATTGGGTGAACAGCTCGTTCTTCGTCAATCTGTTCAACAATCCGCCGGAGACGTTCAATCTCGCCAGCCCGGCGCCGGGCGCGCAGGTTTCGACACTGACGCCGACCTTGAGCTGGGTCAACACCACCGATGTGGAGAACGACGCAATCACTTATAGCGTGTTCGTCTACACCGACGTGACCCAATCGACCATCGTCGCGTCCGCGACGGATCTGCCGCCGCAGCCAGGCGCGTCGAGCAGCTGGGAGTTGAGCACGCCGCTGACGAATCACACGACGTACTACTGGAACGTGGTCGCGCACGATGCGTTGGGCGCGCAGACCTCAACGTTCGCCAGATCGTTCACTATCAACACCGGGAACACCGCTCCCACGGCGCCGACGATCGTGAGTCCGGCGGACGGCAGTGAATTCGGTCCGTCTACAGTGGATTTGACCATCGGTAACAGCACGGACGCAGATGGCGATGTCGTTACTTATGTGTTCGAGATCGATACTGTCAGCACCTTCGACTCCGGCAACAAGCGGGCGTCGGGCGAGATCATCCAGACTTCCAGCTCGACCACGACCTGGAGCGTGGGCGAGCTGGTGGAGAACGTGCGCTACTGGTGGCGTGCGAAGGCGCGCGACGGTACGGCCGAATCGGAATGGGTGGTGGCGTCGTTCTTGAAGAATGCCGCCAACGATGCGCCGCCCGCGCCGACGGTTCGCAATCCCGGCGATGGGGCCTGGTCGACGACGTTGCAGCCGACGTTGGAGGCCAATCCGGTGCTGGACCCCGAGGGAGGCAATGTTCGCTACGAGTTCGAGGTCTACCGCAACAGTACGCTGGTGGTCGGCGGTTCTTCCGACTCGACCTCGTGGACCGTGAGCACGCCCTTGCTCGATCAAACGAGCTATCAGTGGCGAGTGCGCGCGCTCGACATGCAGGGCGCGGCCAGCGCCTGGTCGGCACAGGCGCGGCTCTATGTGAGCACCGGTCCTTATCAGGATCCGACCATTCAGGTGACGCAGCCCTCGAGCGTCGTGACGCCGACACACAGCGGCGATCGCAAGATCGTGACCATCGAGTGGGTCGGCACCGACAACAACATCGAGCCGGTGGTGGCGTTGTATTACTCGACGAGCAACGCCGGCTATGCGGGTGAGCTGATCGTCGACGGTTTGAATCGGCCCGCCGGCACGCATACCGGCAGTTTCGAATGGGATGTGAGCCATCTCTCGCCCGGTGCGTATTACATCTACGCGTTGATCTACGACGCTCGCGGCATCGGTCGGGCGTATGCCGCCGGCTCGGTGGTGGTGCCCAATCCGTCTCCGGCCGGCAGAATCATCGTGACGGGCGACAATCTCATCACCGCTCAGTCCGGCATCTCCGATCTGCTGACCGCGACCTTCCAGGTGCGCCTCGGCTCGCGGCCGCTGACGGATGTCACGATTCCGCTGATCAGCACCAATACTCGTGAGGGTGTGGTGACGCCGAGCCTGACGTTCACACCGCAGGACTGGAGCACGGATAAAACGGCAACGGTGACCGCCGTCACCGATTGCGTGCCGGATGGCGTGCAGACTTATCAGGTACAGGTCGGCCCGGCGGTCAGTCTGGATCCGAACTACATCGGCTTGCGCGGTCGTACGCTCAACGCGGCCAACGCCTCGTTGAATCCGGAGAACACGACCAACAATCCGAACTTGCACATCTGCCGGTTCTCGCTGGTGTCCAAGCGCATGGTCAATGCGATCACGTGGGAATACGTCCTGAAGGGCGAGCTCACCAACGCTGGACCGGCGGCGGCGGGCGTCAGCGCCGTGCTGATTTCAACGCCGCTGGGTGTGTCGATCGCGGAGAACACTCTGCAGTTCGGAGCAGCCGGCGCGGGTGAGACGGTTCGCAGCGCCGATACGTTCGCGGTCCGCTCGATCCTCAGGGAGGATCAGGTGATCGCGCTGCTCGGCCTGCTGTTCAAATGGAATGTCGCGATTCAGTGATGAATCGGCAATGGAGGATGGATGCGCGCCACAGTGAGCAGGGCAGGGAGGACGGCAGGATTCACGCTGCTCGAATTGCTCGTCGTCATCGTGATCATCGGACTGCTGGCGGCTTATGTCGGTCCGCGTTACTTCGCGCAGCTCGGCAAGTCCGAGCGCAAGGCGGCGCAGGCACAGATCGAGTCGCTCGCCAAAGCGCTGGATGCCTATCGCCTCGACACCGGCAGTTATCCCACCACCGAACAGGGGCTCGGCGCGTTGACGCTGCGCCCTGCGGATGCTTCCAAATGGGACGGACCTTATCTGCAGAAGCAGGTGCCGGCCGATCCCTGGGGCCGGGCTTACGTGTATCGGATGCCCGGACAGGAAGACGAGTTCGATCTGCTGTCCTACGGTAAGGACGGTCAGCCAGGCGGCGATGCTGACGCCGCCGATGTCACCTATCGGTGATGAGGGCGTATGCAAGTCCGGTTGCGTGTCATGGGCTCGGATGCCCGGCCGCACATCATCGACATGGAAGTCGCAAGTCCGGGCGAAGCCGTCCGCCAGGCAGTCGCGCGCGGCGTGCGCGTTCTGGGAATAGAGAGCAACTCCGCATCTAGATCCAAGCACTCGCGTCGTGGCGCATTCCCGTTGCTGCTATTCAGTCAGGAACTGCTGGCGCTGCTCGACGCCGGCCTCAATCTCACGCAGGCGCTGGATACTCTGCACGCCAAGGAAAGTCGGGCGTGGGTGAAAGAACTGTTCGGCACCCTTCTGCAATCCCTCCGAGAGGGCCGCGCATTCTCCGATTCGCTGGCCCGGCATCCTCAACATTTTCCCGATGTGTACGTTGCAACGGTGCGCGCTGCAGAGCGCACAGGCGATCTGCCACAGGCGCTGGGACGGCACATCGCTTATCAGCTGCAGCTCGACGGTCTGCGCAAGAAACTCATGTCCGCGGGCATTTATCCAGCGATGCTGCTGATCGTCGGCGGCTGTGTGCTCCTGTTCCTGCTCGGCTATGTCGTGCCGAAGTTCAGTGTGGTGTATGAGTCCGCGAACCGGGAACTGCCCTGGCTATCGGCCGCCCTGTTGGGATTCGGCAAGACGATTTACGAGCATTGGGTGAGCTTTGCGACGGGGCTGGCGCTGGTCGTGACTGCGCTCGCATTGCTCCTGAGTCGCAAAGAAGTCAGGCGCAAACTCGCCGACGTGAGCTTGCGTATTCCGGTGCTGGCCAGGCGCGCGGCCGATTTCCGCTTGACTCGCTTTTACCGCGCCGTTGCGCTGTTGCTTGCCTCTGGAATTCCCTTGACGCGTGCGCTCGGGATGGTGAGTGGCTTGTTGAGCGATTCGCAACAGCAGGCATTGCTGGCCGCACGACGGCAAGTCGAATCCGGGCAAGCCTTGTCGGACGCGTTGCTTGCCCACGGCCTCGCCGGCCCGGTGGCCGAATCGCTGGTGCGCATCGGCGAGAGCACTGGACGCCTTGGTGACATGCTCGAACGCACGGCGGCGTTTCACGACGAGGAGTTTGCGCGCTGGATCGACTGGGCGTCGCGACTGCTCGAACCGCTGTTGATGACGTTCATCGGCCTGGTGATCGGCACCGTCGTGGTGTTGATGTACATCCCGATCTTCGAGCTGGCGGGCGGCCTGCAATGAACGCCGTCACCCGTCTGACTCCGGAGTCGATCGAAGCGGCGCGTCCGGCGGCGCTTCGCGACGGGATGTCGCTCCTCGCAACGCTCGAAACGCAGAGCGGGCTCGAGCCACAGGCGTTCGTGAGCGAGCTCGCCGGGCTGTTCGGCTATCACCCTATCGGCATGAGTGAACTGCGCGATGCGGAGCCCGCATTCGATTGCGTGCCGTACGCTGAATGTTTGCAAAGGAATATCGCGGCGATCCGCCGCGACGACTCGCTCGTCGTCGTACTCAGCGATCCCTTCGATGCAATGACGGAAGCGTGGCTCGCACATCGGTTGGCGAACGCGCATGCAGTATTCATCGCACATGCCAAGGATATCGCTGCGTATCTTGCGCAGCAGGAAGAACGCTTGCGCGCGATGCAGGACATGGTGGGGGAAGTCGACAGCGAGGCCAGTACCGACTCGGTGGAGGATATCTCGCTCGCGCGCATCAGCGAGCAGGACAGCCCGGTCGTGAAGCTTGTGAACTCGACCATTTACGATGCACTGAAATCCCAGGCGAGCGACATCCATCTGGAATGCGACGCCGCGATGCTCGTCATCAAGTACCGCATCGATGGCGTGTTGACCCAAGTCGGTCAGGTCAACGGCCTGGAGTCCGCCGAGCAGGTGATCTCACGCATCAAAGTGATGGCCGAACTGGACATCGCCGAGCGCCGCATCCCACAGGACGGACGGTTCAAGGTGCGCATCAAGGGACGTGAGATCGACTTTCGAGTCTCGGTGATGCCGAACATCTTCGGTGAGGACGCAGTACTGCGCTTGCTCGATCGGCGCGCGCTGACCGAAGAGGCGCAGACATTGCGCCTGGAAAGCCTCGGCCTGGATGAGCATGCGATGACCGATATCCGCAAGCTGGCGGTCAAACCGCACGGCATGTTGCTCGTCACCGGACCGACCGGCAGCGGCAAGACCACGACGTTGTATGCCGCCATCACCGAGATCAACACGGGGCGCGACAAGATCGTCACCATCGAGGATCCGGTCGAATACCGGTTGCCGCGAGTCCTGCAGATTCCGGTCAACGACAAGAAGGGGCTGACATTCGCCCGAGGCCTGCGCTCCATTCTGCGACACGACCCGGACAAGGTCATGGTGGGCGAGATTCGCGACGATGAGACGGCGCAGATCGCGGTCCAGGCAGCGCTCACCGGACATCTCGTGTTCACCACGGTGCACGCCAACAATGTTTTCGACGTGCTCGGCCGGTTCCTGCACATGGGCGTCGATCCCTACAGCTTCTCTGCCGCGCTGAATGGCATCGTCGCTCAGCGGCTGGTGCGGCTCATTTGCTCCAGTTGCAAGCAGCCAACGCGTCCTGACCCACAGCAGTTGACGCTGGCTGGTCTGGAAGAGAAACAAACTCGCGACTGGAGCTTCGCCGTCGGCGCGGGATGCGGGACGTGTCGTGGCACGGGATTCAAAGGACGCCGCGCGGTTGCCGAAGTCCTGGTCGTCACTGATCCTTTGCGAGAGTTGATTGCTGGCAAGGCGCCCAACTCACAGCTTCGTGCCGAGGCAGCGGGCATGCGCTCGCTTCGTGAGTCCGCTTTGGCCTGGGTGTCGCGCGGTGAGACGACGCTCGATGAGGTGGCGCGTGTCATCGGCTAACCGCATGACCTGGTCCACGCTCGTCATCGGGGCGGATGCGGTGTCGTTGATCGATGGCGCTGCCTCGGAGTCTGTGGTCGAGGCGCGCTGGCCGTTGGCTGGGCCCAGCATCGAAACGTTGAAGGCTTTGCTGCGAACGATCGCCGCGCAGGCTCAACGTTCTGCGCAGTCTCCTCGTGAGCTCAGAGTGCTGATCTCCGATCGCTGGCTGATGTGGCTGAGCCTGCCCTGGAGTGAAGCGCTGACGAATGCCAAGTCGGCGATGGGCGTCTATCAGATGCATGCCGCGGCGACTTACGGATGTGACGATGAGATCGTGCATGCGGCCGAGTATTCGGCTTTCGACGCCCCACAATGCACCGTGACGCTCCACAGTGAGGTCATGACACTGATATCCGAAGTCGCCAACGCGCTCGGGCGGCGCCTTACCTCGGTACGTTCATTGACGATCGCGCGATGGGAGCAGGCTCGCGTCGCCCTCGACGCAAAAAGTTACGCCTTTGCCTTGGTCGAGCCGGGAGCGATCGCAGTGCTGCTGGTACGTGATGGAACGCTCGAGCTCGCATCGATGGTTCGGTTCACCAACAATCCAATGGAAGCACTGCGCGGCAGTATTCGTAGGGTCGCATTGAGGGAGCCGCGGTTCGCGTCGATCGAACGAATCTATGTGACCGACCGGGCGCAGGCCGGGCTGAGCGACGATGAGCACGTCGTCGTGCTTGCAAAGGACGAGCACGCCACGGCGAGCGACTCGCACACTCTCGCGGCCGCGGCCGCCGTTCCGGGTTCATTTGATTTCGTGAGTCGAGGTCGAGCTACACACGGCTGGAGACTCGCGTTCTGCTCGATCGCGCTGGTGTTGTTGGGAGCAACGGCTATCTATGCCAAAGCGCTGGCGGATCGGATGGCTGAGCTGTCCGGTGAACTGAATCGGTCGCATGCAGCGCCGCAGGTCACCGTTGCAAGTTCTCCGGCCGAACGCGAACAAACGGCGAAGCAGGTTCGAGCCGTCAACCGTGCGATCGCCTCACTCAACGTACCCATCGATACGTTGTTGCACACCATTCAACCGGCGCGCGGAATGCGTACGGCGCTGCTGGGCCTCGAGGTCGGTGACATTCGCATGGATACCGGGGTGGCGCCGGTGAAGATCTCCGCAGAGAGTCGCTTGGGCGCAGACATGACCAGGTACGTGGAGTATTTGTCGGCAACGCAAGTCTTCGACAGCGTCTATCTGGTTCGACATGAGATCGCGCAGAGCGGCGGCCGTCCGTATCGCTACGTCGTGGAGGCGTCATGGCCGCAGTGACCGATGCGCAAGGTTTGATGCGTCGGGCGCAATGGGACGTATTGCGCCTCATGCGAGCGCTTCAGTTGCGCGTGGGCTGGGGAGTGGTGGCTGGTGTAGCTGCTGTGGTGACGAGCGTAGCACTCGCGATCTGGTCGCTACAGATGCAAGCGAACATTCAAGCCATGAGCACGAGGATCGAGCTCGAACGGCGCACGATGAAACCGCGGCAGGCTCCGCCATCTTCCGCTCAGCGGCTGGATGCGTTCTATTCGGCGCTGCCGGCTGCCCATGAGATTCCGGCGACCATCTCGCAATTGATCGCTCTCGCCGAGAACCAGCGCCTTCTGTTACTGAGCGCCGAATATCGAGCCACGCCCGATGTGCCGGGCCGCTACCTGCGATATCGCATCGTGCTGCCCGTGAGCGGCGACGCCAGCGCTGTCCAGGAATTCATGCTGGCGGCGTTGCGCGAGCATCGAGCGCTGGCTCTGGAATCCGTCACGTTCAAACGCGAGCGCATCGAAGCCAGGAACGTTGAAGCCCGCATTCAATTCGCGCTGATTACTCGTACGCCGTCAACCGGCGAGAAGGCCGCGGGCGATGGAAACATCGTGGAGGCGAGCTCATGAGCTCCCTGGTACGCAGCAAGGCCGTTTGGATTGCGTTGGTCGCCACAGTCGCTGCGACGATCTTCGCGCCGGACGCCCCCGATGTGGTCGAGGCGCGTGAGGTTCAGCCCAAGCGCGTCGTCGAAAGAGCGGCGGAACGCGCCACACCTCGGGGAGAAGAACTTGTGCTCGAGCTCAAGCCACGAGACCGGCAGTCACCGCACAGCGCTTTTTCCATGACGAGTTGGGCGCCACCCAAGGCGGTCGTTAAACGCGAGGTCGCGCCTCCGCCTCCACCGCCGCCCGTACCGCGAGCGCCGCCGCTGCCGTTTCGAGTGCTCGGACGCTACATCGAAGCCGGCAAACCTTCGGTATTCATGCAATTCAATGACAGCACGGTGGTTGCGAGCGCCGGCGCGATGATCGGCGCCGACTATCGAGTCGAGAGCGTCACCGACGAGGCCGTGACTCTGACCTATCTACCGCTCGATGAGCGGCAGGTGCTCACCATCGATTCGGCGCGATGAATTGTTAATGAAAGCAATCGGAACACATCCCGGGCTCTTGCTGCGGATCGCAGCGCTGCTGGTGACGTCGCTGCTCATGGCGGGCTGCGCCGGATCGCGCGCCTATCGCGACGGCAATCAGTTGTTGAACGGCGGACGGATCGAGGAGGGACTGGCGAAGCTCGAACAGGCGGTGAAGCTAGAACCTCGCAATGTCGAGTATCGCATCACGCTCGCGACGCGCCGGGCTCAAGCTATTGACGCCGCGGTGGGGGCGGCGGAGCGCGCATTCGCCGACGGCCGTTTGACCGAGGCAGAGACCGCGTATCGCCGCGTACAGCAGATCGATCCGCCCAATCCAAAAGCTCGTCAAGGTTTGCAGGCATTGATCGTGGAACGCAGGCATCGAAGGATCGTCACCGATGCCGAAAGCAGATTTGCTGGCGGGGGCGCGGAAGACCTGGATGCGGTGCTCGAACTGTTGCGCCCGGTGCTGGCCGAGAATCCGAATCAGCGGGAAGCGCTCAATCTCAAGGCGCGCGTGCTGGAGGCGAAGGCGAGCCGAGAGGCGCCAGCGGCGGAGCTGGCGGCGACATTTCGCAAGCCGATCACACTCGAGTTTCGAGACGCGCCACTCAAAGCGGTGTTCGATGCCATCGCCAAAGTCTCAGGGCTGAACTTTTTCTTCGACCGCGACATTCGTCCCGATCTGAAGGCGACGGTACTGGCCCGGAACACTTCGATCGAGGATGCAGTGCGCCTGGTGCTGGTGACCAATCAGCTGGAGCAGCGCGTGCTGAGTCGCAACTCGGTGCTGATCTATCCGAACACGCCGGCGAAGGTGAAGGACTATCAGACCATGCAGGTGCGCACGTTCTTTCTGTCGAACGGCGATGTGAAAGCGGTCTCCAACACTTTGAAGACGATCCTCAAGGCGCAGGACCTGGTGGTGGACGAGCGGCTGGGCATCATCATCATGCGCGACACGGCCGACGTGATTCGACTCGCCGAGAAGCTGGTCAACCTGCAGGATCTCTCCGATCCGGAAGTGATGCTGGACGTTGAGGTGCTGGAAGTGAAGCGCTCCCGCCTGACGGAGCTGGGCATCAGCTGGCCCACTCAAGTGGGGCTCACGCCGCTGGCCAAAAATGGCGAGACATTGACGCTGGAAGATCTGCAGCATCTCAACCAGAGCACCACCCAGGTCTCGATCGATTCGGCCAACGCCACCGTGCGCGGGCAGGACGACAATGCGGATATTCTCGCGAACCCCCGTATCCGTGTGCGCAATAAAGACACCGCTCGGATCCTGATCGGCGATCGAGTGCCGGTGATCACGACGACTTCGACGGCAACCGGTTTCGTCTCGGACTCGGTGACTTACGTCGATGTCGGCTTGAAACTGGAAGCCGAGCCGAACGTGCATCTGGACGGGGACGTTTCGATCAAACTGCATCTGGAGGTTTCCAACCTGGTGCGCGAGGTCACCAGCAAGGCAGGAACGCTCGCTTATCAGATCGGCACTCGCACGGCCGACACGGTGCTGCGCTTGAGAGACGGCGAAACGCAGGTCCTGGCCGGCCTGATCAGCGATGAGGATCGGGAATCGGCGAACACCATTCCAGGCCTGGGCGATCTGCCTTTGCTCGGGCGCCTGTTTGGCAGCCGTCGTGCGAATCGATCGCGTAGCGAAATCGTGCTGGCGATCACGCCGCGGTTGTTGCGCACGTTACGTCGACCGGACATGGTCTCCGCAGAGTTCGAGTCGGGTACGCAGAATGCAATCGGTGCGCGCAGCCTGACGTTTGCGTCGAGCGATCCAGAAACCAAGGAAGATGCGCCGTCGCCCGCAGTACCCGCGGCTTCAACTCAAGCGAGTAGTGCTTCGGTGGCAGACCTGCCTGCCGCGGCGCCGGTACCAGCGTCTACAGATCGAGCGGCCCCGGTGACTGCGCCAGCTCCCGAACAAAAGCTTCAGCAAGGAAGTGCGGCGGAAGCTCCGGGCTCGGCGCCCAGGCTGACATGGAAGCTGCCCGAGAAGATCAAAGCGGGCGAGCAGTTCACCGCGCTGCTGCACATCACCAGCGAAGAGAAGTTGCGCGGCCTGCCGATGCTGCTTTCATTCGATCCTCAGGCATTGCAGGTCGTGACGGTGGAGGAAGGCGATTTCCTGAAACAGGACGCGGGTTCGTCGGATTTCAGCAGTCGCGTCGATCCCATTCAGGGGCGGGTGTTCGTGGCCGCGGTTCGTCAGAACACCAGCGGACATGACGCCGGCGTCTCCGGCGCCGGCACGTTGCTGACGGTGACCTTCAAGGCCGTTCGGCCCGCCGAGAAGGTGCAAGTGCAACTGCTGTCTGTATCACCCGAGCCGCAGCCTGCCACGCCGGTGTCGTTGCCGGTGGCGGCAACGTTGAAAATCGTTCCATGATCGGAAGCCATCGTCATAGCGCTGGATTCTCATTCATCGAGCTGATGATGACGCTGTCGTTGATGGCAGTGCTCGCCACCGTGGCCGTGCCGCTTCTGCAGTTGTCGGCGCGGCGTGACAAAGAGCGTGAGCTGCGTACGGCGCTGGTCGAGATCAGAACCGCCATCGATACCTACAAGCGGGCGGCGGATGCTGGCCGGATTCAGGTGCGGGTGGGCGAGTCGGGCTATCCGAAATCGCTGCAGGATCTGGTGGTTGGCGTCGAGGATATCCGCAGTCCCAAACACGCCAATCTATATTTCCTGCGCCGCCTGCCGCGCGATCCGTTTCATCCCCAGGACGATGCTGCTCCGGAGGAGACCTGGGGATTGCGCAGCTACGCATCTCCGCCGGACGACCCGCGCGAGGGCGAGGATGTGTTCGATGTCTACTCCACGTCGGACGCCGTCGGTTTGAACGGCATTCCATACAACCAGTGGTGAGTGTATGGAACGTTGCAGGAGTAGGAGCAAAAAGAAGGCAGGCTTCACACTGGTGGAGCTGCTGGTGGTGATGACCATCATCGGTCTGCTGCTGTCCATCTCACTGCCGCGATACTTCGGCGCCATCGAGCGCTCCAAGGAAACCGTGCTCAAAGAGAATCTGCGGGTGACTCGGGCGCAGATCGATCGTTTCTTTGCCGACAAAGGCCGCTACCCGGCTGCCCTGGATGAGCTGGTGGTGGACAAGTATCTGCGCTCGGTACCGGTGGACCCGATCACCGAATCGGATCAGACGTGGATTCCGGTGCCGGCCGAAGGGGAGGAGTCGGGTATCAAGGATATTCAGAGCGGCGCGACGGGTTCCACTCGCGATGGAGTGCCCTATGAATCGCTGTAGCTCGAACGGCTTCACCTATGTGTGGACGCTCATGCTGGTCGCGATGCTGGGTTCGGGGCTGGTGATGGCGGCGGAGACCTATTCGCTGGTGGCGGCCCGGGAACGCGAGGCGCAACTGCTGTTCATCGGGCATGAATTTCGTCAGGCCATCGAGCGCTATCACCAGGCGCAGGCGGGAGGAGCGAATCAGCAGTACCCGCAGACGTTGGAGCAACTGCTCCACGACACGCGCTTCCCCGGTACGCGGCGTTATCTGCGCCGTATCTATGTCGATCCGATGCTAGGCAAGGCGGAGTGGGGGCTCGTGCGTGTCGGCGGCCGGATCGTCGGTGTGCATTCGCTGTCTCAACAATCCACCATCAAGCGTAAGAATTTCGAGCTGGACGATGTCGCGTTCGAGTCGGCCGAGCGCTATGAGCAGTGGGTATTCACGTACCCGCCGCAGTTGCTGCTCAACGAAGGAGACGTCGCACCGCGGGTTACTTTCGAGGGCGAGGAGGGTTCGCAATCGTGAGTTCGGCGTTGCCCATTCTGTTCTTGATGCTGCTCGAGACCGGCGGAGCGCAGACCTGGGCTGAAGCGCTCAAGGATATCCCGCGCGCAGCGGGAGTGTGTCGAGCCGACGATCCTGAATCGCTTCCTGCAGTCACAGCCGTTGCCACGGTCGATCTCGATATCGCGTGTGCCGTATCGGCCAGGCAAGCGCACAAGTTGATCAGAGAGCAAGGCGCTCTGGTCGTAGACGTTCGAGGCCAGCGGGAGTTTGCGACTGCCCACATTGGAGGCGCCTGGAACACCGGCGCGATGCAGCTTCGCGCGAGGCCGCATCTGGCGAAGCAGACCGTTCTTTTGTTTGGCGACGGCAAAGGCGAGGCTCAATTGCATGCCGACTGCACTCGCCTCCGGCAGATGGGGTTCACAGCGTTACATGTGATCGCCGGCGGACTGCCGGCGTGGATCGCCGCTGGCCAGCCGATCGAAGGGACACCGCCGTTGCTGACGGAACTGATGCGTTTGTCCGCCATGCAGTTGCATGCCGAGATCGAGCTGGGAGCGGCGCGAGTGCTCGTGCATCCCAGCGCCGCATCGTTTCAGCGTCTGGCGCCTTCGAGCACTCTGTTGCGTTCGGGCTCGACCTCGGCGATCGCCTCAGCTTTGACCAAGCGCGGCGATTCGATGCCGACGGTAATCGTCGCAGCCCGCGATGCTCTGAGTACAGATCAACTACGGCGGATCGCTACAGAACAGCCGCATCCGGTGCTGTTCTATGACGATGGCGACGCTGCCTTTCGCGCGGCTCGGGTGACGCAGCAGCATCTGCAAGCCGCCTATGAGCGGGGCCCGCCGCAGCCACCCTGCAACACGATGTAACTGGAGCAAACATGCCACGGAGCAACTCGAGATTCCTACAGGCCGCGCTGGCAGCGATCCTGGTGTTTGGCAGCGCCGCGACTGTGGCGGCGGAACGTTACAATCGATACGTGCGTCAGTCGCTGACCTTGCAGAATCCAGGGGCTGAAGCGATCGACGCCAAAGTGTGGTTCTATGCGCCGGTGTCGCGCACTTCGACGCAGCAGCTCGAGCGTGTCGAAGTGAATCAGCCACACCAGGTGTCGACGGACGCGCTCGGCAATCGGGTGATCGAGCTGACCCACGTGCGGCTGGCGCCATTCGAGTCCAGAGTGGTGACGCTCGGTTCGCACCTGTCGCTATCGCCGACACCGGCGCGAGAGCGTGTAGCGGATACCTCGATGTATCTGCGCGCTGAAAAATTCATCGAGTCCGACGATCGGCAGATTCGTGAGCTGGCGGCCAGGCTTCGCGCGCCGAAGCCTGCAGCGTCGGCGAAGGCTGTTTACGAATGGATACGCGCCAATATCGCCTATTCCGGATACGACGCCGATGAATATGGCGCCAAGCGTGCTCTGGAACGCCGTCGTGGCGACTGCACAGAGTTCGCCGATCTGACGGTGGCGCTGGCTCGCGCGCTGGAGATTCCGGCGCGCACTGTCGGCGGCTATGTGGTCGAGAGCGACAGCGTGCTCAGGGCTGCTGAGTACCACAATTGGGCCGAGTTGTACTTCGACGGAGCCTGGCAGCTGGTGGACGCGCAGCGCGGTGCATTCGCCGAGAGCGCCGATCGTTACATCGCTTTCCACATTGCCTCGACCTCGGTCGACAACCCGATGCAGGGCGCCGAAAGATTTCGCACCAGCCAGAAGCTGCTGGTGAGAATGGAGTAGCCGACTCCTGCCCGTGCGGACCTGTCACTGAGAATTGACAGGTCCACAGCGGGGCTTTTCCCAGGTTCTCCGTACGCCAACGCCGACGTGCATGGAAAATTCATGCACGCAAAGGAAGCTTATTGGCTAAAAATTTAATGACACACAATTTGTTGCCAGTCACTAATTTGTGTGTCAAATTCTTTTGGGTCTCCACTGCCGGACCGCAGTAAGGCAGTATCCGCGATGGTTTGATAGAAGAGAGAGATATGCGACGACTGCGGGCTTCGGTGGGGGTTTTGGTTGGGGCGACGATGTTCGCGTCGCTTGCATTGGCTGCGCAGGAGCTGGCAGCCACGGATTATTGGCAGTCGCCCTCCAGCACGGACAAAGAAGACTACGTGCGCATTCCGCTGCCGCCCGGCATCCAGGTCGTCGACACCGAGCTCGATGGACCCGTGTTCGCCGACGCGAACGGCAAGACGCTCTACAGCTGGCCGCTCGCCAAGCTGCGCAACGGCGATACCGGCGATCGCAAAGACAGCGGCCTCTCCAGCTGTACCGATGAGGTGCAGAAGGTGACCTCCGGTCTCATGAGTCCGTATCCGCCCGGGCTGTTGCTGCCCAATCTGCAGACGCGCAAGAGCTGCACTCAGGTCTGGCCGCCGCTGCTGGCGCCGGCAGATGCCAAGCCCGTTGGCTCCGGTCGCAACGCCTGGACCACGATCCGGCGTCCCGACGGCAAGCTGCAGTGGGCCTATCGCGGCTATCCGCTATACACCTCCGATCTGGATAAGAAGCCGGGCGATGTGCTCGGTGGCTCGAAGCTGCAGAGATCCGGTGACGGGCCTGCGGTTCGCGTGCCGGTCGGACCGCCGGCGAATGTTCCGCCCGAGTTTGCGGGCACCGATGCCGATCCGAGTCGATATGGTCCGCTGCAAACGGCCACGGGGCGCTTGCTCACGGATCACAAGGGCTTCTCGGTCTACACCTGGGATGGCGACGAGCCGAACAAATCGAAATGCACGCGCGAGTGCCTGAAGGACTGGACGCCGGTGTTTGCCGCCGTCACGGCCGTGCCGAATGGCGATTGGGGCATCATCGAGCGCTCGCCGGGAATCAAGCAGTGGACGTTCCGCAAGAAGCCGCTGTACACCTACGTTCTCGACCGCAGCACGCGCAGCCTGGTTGGCAGTGACGTGCCCGGCTGGCACAACGTCTACACCCAACGCGCCATCACTCCGCCAAACGACTTCACCGTGCAGGATTCGATTGCCGGCCAGGTGCTGGCGGATACCAAGGGCATGACGGTCTACATCTATAACTGCGGCGACGACGCGCTCGACCAGCTCGCCTGCGATCATCCCGACACCGAGCAGGCGTATCGCCTCGCGATCTGCGGCAACGGCGATCCGAAGCGCTGCCAGCAGACCTTTCCGTATGTGCCGGCTGCCGCCGGCGCCAAGAGCGACAGCAGGCTGTGGAGCGTGATGCTGATCGACCCGAACACGGGCCATCGCGCCACGCAGGGTCAGGCGGGTGCTCTGAGCGTGTGGGCCTATCGCGAGCGACCGGTTTACACCTGCGCTCTGGATCGTGAGCCCGGCGACGCCAACTGCGATTCTTTCGGTGAGTTCAATGGACGTCGCAACGGCTATCGGGCGTTCTGGCTCAGGGACGATTTCGGCAACAGCGCGTACAGTTTCTAGTCGGAGGCTCAACCATGAGATCGAAGCGCATTTCGCTGACCCTGGGTGTGGCGATGGGGCTCGGCCTTGCCGGCGCCTCCGGCGCGGCGCCGAGGGAGGAGAGCCCGGTGCTGCAGAATGGCGTCATCGGCTATGTGATGACCGAGAGAGTCTGGGCCGTCTACGAAACCAAGGATGGCAAGGAAGAGTGTCCGCAGGGCTTCAACGACGGCAACCGCGAAGAGTTCAAGAAGATCTTCCCGGAGGATGGCAAGCAGCGCTCTGTCGTGGAGACTCAGCTCAAGCGCGAGGGCGAGCAGTGGCATCCCGACACCGCCACCTACAACATGCCGCACAAGCTGGTGCAGGGAAAGTTCTCCTATGGCTTGAATCTGGACGGCAAGGTCGATGCCGATGACTTCCTCAGCCCCGAGGGCGAGCAGGGCATCGACAATCAGCTGTATCGGATCAACGGCTGCATCGGCGGCTATCGCGATGGCGGCTCGTTCGCGCACTTCGAAAACCTGTTCATGAAGTCGAGCGAAGACAGCCGGGTGCTGATCGAGCTCACCGGCGTCGACGATCTGAGCAACGACGACGATGTGACGATCACGACCTATCGCGGTCTGGACAACCTTCTGACCGACGCCACGGGCGATGCCTTCGTGCCGGGCGGTACGCAGCGCATCGACATGCGCTGGGGCAAGCGCTACATCAGCAAAGCCAAAGGCAAGATCGTCGACGGCACCTTCATTTCCGAGCCCATGGACACGCTGCTGATTCCCTGGGGCCGCGGCGTTTCGTATCAGTACCAGGTGTTCCGCGGCGCCCGGTTCAAATTGAAGCTGACACCGGAGACCGCCGAAGGTCTGCTGGCTGGCTACGCAGACGTGGACAGCTACACGCTGCGCAAGAACGAGGGCTGGTCCACTCACCACCAGAGCTACGGGCAGTTCTCCTCGATCACTCAACGTCAGGCGATGAACCGTCTCGCCGACGGATATCCCGATCCGAAGACCGGTAAGAACACCGCGATCTCCTCGGCGATGCGAGTGAAGTTCACGCAGGTCTTCATCCAGCGTCCCGATCAGGAGCTGGTGAGCAAGCGCTGAAGCGATGCTGCGCGGCTCGCCGAGCCGCTCGCAGCTCTACACACGACAAGTTCGATGGTCGACTTTCGCGCGCTCGCGCGGACGGTTCAGTGTGCACCATCGATTCCGCATGGCTGAAGAGCAGGGGAAGCAGAGTTGAGCTCTACACCGGAAACATCGCAAATGTCCGCGTCGAGCAGGCGCACGACGCTGCTCGCCAGTCTTGGCGGCGCGCTCGAGTACTACGATTTCATCATCTATGGAATCTTCGCAGCGGAGATCGCTCGCGCCATCTTCCCGGCGTCCTCCGCCCTGGTGTCGTTGATGGCGTCGTTCGGCGCGTTCGCGGTCGGCTATGTCGCTCGGCCGCTCGGCGGCATCGTGCTGGCCCATTTCGGCGATCGCTTCGGTCGCCGTAAAGTGTTCGTCATCTCGTTGCTCGGCATGTCGGGAGCGACGCTCGGCATGGGTCTGGTGCCTTCCTTCGCTTCATGGGGGATCGCGGCGCCGATGCTGATGGTGTTCCTGCGCCTGGTGCAGGGATTCTGTCTGGGCGGCGAATTGCCCGGCGCAATGACCTATGTGGTGGAAGTGGCGCCGAAGCGCGCCGTGTTCGCCAGCGGCTTCGTTTTCTTCTGTGTGATGGGCGGCGTGGTGGTCGCGACCGTGCTCACCCTGGTGATCCAGAGCTTCATGACGCCCGATCAAGTTGCCGCCTACGGCTGGCGCATTCCGTTCTGGATCGGCGGCGCTCTGGGCCTGCTGGGCTTCTGGGTGCGTCGCTCTCTGGAAGAGTCGCCCGAGTTCGAACGGGTCAAGAAACAGGCCTCGTCCAGTCCGTTCGGAGAACTGATGCGGAATCATCCGCGCCGCGTGCTGGTCGGTATCGGTCTGGTGGCGACCACCGGAGCGTTCAACGGCTTGCTGTTCGCCTACATGCCGGCCTACCTGAAAACCGTTTTGAACGTCGATCCCAACAAGGCGATCGTGGCTCAGAACCTGGCATTGATCATTCACAGCTTTGCACTGCTCGCAACGGCATGGCTTGGCAGCCGCATCGCGCCGCGCCGTCTCATGTTGGTGGGCACGTTGATGTTCACGCTGTTTTCCTTCGCGTGGTACGACGCCATCGTTGGCAGCAGCGCGAATCCGTGGTTGCCGCTCGTGCTCGGCGGCATCGTGGCCGGACTGTTCAACGGCACGTTCGCTTTCTTGATCGCCGATATGTTTCCCACGCGCATCCGCTTCACCGGCATCGCGCTGGTGTTCAACATCGGCATGACGTTCTTCAGCGGCGCCGCTCCGCTCGCCGCGACCGCGCTGATTCGCGAGACGGGATCGTTGTCCGCGCCTGCCTATTTCCTGACGGCGGCGGCGGTGCTCGGTGTTCTGTCCAGCTTGTTCGTGAAACGCTACGACGGCGAGATCGATCGCGACACCAGGCGCGAGGACGAGGTTTCACCGCGGGCGGTTTCGGTCCCGGCGAGTGCCGGCTGAGAGTAGAGAAAGGGTAAAGACATGCGCAAAGTTCTCAAGGCAAGCCTGACGGCTGCTCTTTTCGCAACGGCAGCACTGACGGCGACGACGCCCGTCGTGGCGAACGCGGCTCGTTCCTCGCAGCTGGTCGAGTTCGAACTGATGACCTGGCCCGAAGTGAGAGATGCGCTGGCGGCCGGCAAGACCACCGCGCTCATCTACACCGGTGGCGTCGAGCAGCGCGGTCCGCAGAATGCCAATGGCGGCCACAACCTCATGGCCCGAGGCATCGTCAAGGCCATCGCGCTGAAGCTCGGCAATGCCATCGCGATGCCGGTGCTGCCGCTCACGCCGAACAATGCCAGTGCCGAGCTGCCTGGCACGATCGGACTGACGCCCGAACTGCTGGAAGCCGTTCTCGAGCGCATGACGGAGCAGTCGATCGTCACCGGCTTCAAAAGTGTCGTGCTCATGGGCGATCACGGCGGCGGGCAAGGCGAGGGCGACAGGAACGTGTACCGCCGAGTGGCGACGAAGTTGAACGACAAGTACAGCGCGCAGGGCATTCACGTGTTCTATTGCGACGAGGTGTACATGCCGGCGAACACGGCTTTCGATAAGGAAGTGGCAGCCAAAGGCTATCCGCAGAGCCTGCACGGCGGCCTGACGGATACCTCCATCATGATGTACCTCGACAAGGACGGCGCCTATGTGCGCAAGAACAAGCTGAAGGATGCCGTGGGCATTCCGGTCGGCCCGGACGGCAGGCCGCAGGCCACCGACGATCCGAAGCTCAAGAACGGCATCGTCGGCGACGGCCGCAAGTCGAGCGTCAAGCTCGGCAAGCGCGCGTTCGATCTGAAGGTGGAATATGCCGTAAGGCAGATTCAAGGCTTCATCCCGCCGGCGAAGTGATTCGACGCACGCAGTACGCCTATGGAGAACGAGATGCAGCTCATCGATGAGATCGATCGCAGGATTCTCGTTCTGCTACAGAGCGACGCGTCGCTTCCGTGCAGCAAGATCGCTTCGGAAGTCGGCTTGTCCCAGCCGCAATGCTGGCGGCGCATTCAGCAGTTCAGAAGAGAGGGCTGGATATCGGGCGTGGTCGCGCTACTGGATCGCGCCAAGCTCGGAGTGGGTACTCAGCTGTTCGTGCACATCCGGGTGGCCAAGAAAGACCCCACCAGTATCGCCGAGTTCTCGCGAGCGATCCGCGAGCTGCCTGAAGTCCTGGAATGCCACGCGATTCTGGGCAGCTTCGATTTCATGTTGCGTGTGGTCGTGCCGAGCCTGGATGCGTACCAACGCTTTCATTTCGACAAGCTCGATCAGGTGCCGCACGTCTGCGAGGTGCGTTGCATGACCTCGGTCGCGCAGGTCAAGTACACGACTTCGCTGCCGCTCATGTAGCGGCTTGCAGCACGCCGCCGAATCGTTGCAGGGCCTCTGCATCGACACGCGGCAGCTCGTCGTTGTTCAAGCGCGAGCCTTCATTCGATAGATACATTTCCGCAGGCTCGAATACATAGCCATAGAGATAGCGGCACAGCTCGTACGCCCGCGTTCCCACCCAATCGTCGGGCAGCAGCGATGTCGGCAGCACGGGATCGCGCAGCAGGATCTTGCGGTACTCGTGAATCAGCAGCGTGCGAATGATGAAGGCTGTCAGCGGAGCAGGGCGGGATGAGGACGCGGCGGCCGCCGCGATGGGCTCGAATGCAGCGACCATCGCGCGATAGCGCTCGGTGAGCTCACGCAGATCCCAGCTGTCGTCGGCGAAGCGTCGATCCGCTTCGCTCGAATCGCAGCGAGCCTCGAATATGTGGACGAAGGGTGCGCCTGGACTATTGGCGATCTGCTCGCGCGTGTTCGCGGCGCTTCGGGTCGGATGAGTCATGATGCCCGGCATGGGTTGACCGAAGCCCAGCCAGGTGAGCTCCTTGCGCAACGCTTCCTTCGCTTCGATGTCACCGGGAGGCAGCATCACCACGGTCCAAAGACCGCTCCAGCGGTCGGGTCCGGCTGCGTAGATTCGTCGGGTTGCATCCGCAAAGCGCCGCAGGCCGCGGCTCGACAAGCGGTACTCGCTGTATCGGCCGAGCCGCATGCCATTGAGCCAGCCATCCTGCGTCAGGCGCTGTACGGAGGTTCTCACCAAGCGCTCCGTGATCCCGAACGGACTGCACAGCTTGATCAGGCTCGCCAGCGAGATGGCGCCGCCCCGCGGAGCGATCGCATCCCCGAAGATAGTAATTATCAACGACCCGCTTCTGAGCGGGCGTCGACGACGAAATATCGTCGTCAAAGCGCGTGTCTGCGCATCGATTTCCGATGACATGACAAATGGTTCTTATCTATTCAGAATCGAGAATCTGGACGGCGTGAAAGCCACCAGCGGCGCGCAAAAAATAATGACACAAAAAAAATTGCGAGTGACAGTTTTCTGTGTCACCGTCGCCGAGGCTCCGTCGTGTCCAGACACGACGTGAGGTTGTTTGGGGGATAGCTCGGTGAATACGACAACATGAAGCCCAGCTTTGATGTTGCGGCTCTCGCATCGGTCGCGCTGCTTGCCATGGCTCCGTTTGCCTGGAGCTCCAGCGTTGACTCATCGACTGTCGAGCGTGGTCGGTATCTCGCGGTAGCAGGCAACTGTGTGAGCTGCCACACGGCGAAAGGCGGCGAATCGATGGCCGGTGGCCTGGCGTTCGAAACGCAGTTCGGCACGATCTACTCCACGAACATCACGCCGGACAAAGCGACCGGCATCGGCGCTTGGACACGCGATGAGTTCGTGCAGTCCTTGCGCAAGGGCGTGCGTCCGAACGGCGACCATCTGTATCCGGTATTCCCCTATACGGCTTTCACCAAGATCAGCGACGACGACGCGAACGCGCTGTACGAATATTTCATGAGCGTTCCGGCGGTGAATGCACCGGCGCGCCAGAACGAGATGAAATTCCCGTTCAGTCAGCGGCCGTTGCTGGCACTGTGGAAGGCGCTGTACCTCGAAGAAGGGGCGTACCAGGCCGACAGCTCTAAGTCGGACGAATGGAATCGCGGCGCCTATCTCGTCGAAGGGCTAGGGCACTGCTCGGCATGTCATTCGCCGCGCAACTTTCTGGGCGCCGAGAAGTCCTCCGCGAGAATGACTGGCGGCGAGTACATCGATGCCGTCGCCAGCGGCGAGATGCGCACCTGGTCCACGCCGAATCTGACGCCGGCAAAGAGCGGCCTCGGCTCCTGGTCCGTCGAGGATCTCACGGACTATCTCAAGACCGGCCGTAACGCGCATACCGAAACGTACGGGCCGATGAACGAAGTGATCATGAACAGCACGCGTCACCTGAGCGATGCCGACGTGCGCGCAATGGCAACGTATCTCAATGGCTTGTCGCCGCATGAGAACCCGGCCGGATCCGCCGCGAGCGAACCGACTTTGCAGGCGGGCTCGGCGCTCTACGACGTTCATTGCGGCACTTGTCATCTGCCGACCGGGCTGGGTTCGCAGAACGAAGATTCGGGCGCACGCCTGGCGGGCAACCCCGTGGTGCAGGCGAGCAATCCTGCCGCGCTGATCAATGTGATTTTGTATGCTCCGCAGCCGCCCGATCCGCCGCTTCCGAAGCGTTGGAATCGCATGGAGGCCTTCGGCGAGAAGCTCACTGACGAGGAGATCGCGGCGCTCGCGAGTTTCCTGCGCAGCGCTTGGGGAAACAGCGGCGGCGAAGTGACGGTGGACCAGGTCGCGAAACAGCGGTGAAGGTCCGTCGGCATTCCTCTGACTAGCAAACAAATCGAGCCATGCTCGGGGGTTGAATGTTGTTCGATAACAGTCTGCGTGCACCTCATCTGGTGCTGCTGGGTGCGGTGCTGGCATCGCTGGCCGCTTGCAGTGGCGGCGCTCCGAAGGGTGACGTCGCAAGAGGCGAGGCGCTGTACGCACAGTGCGCCGGTTGTCACAAGCTGCAGGAGAACTTCACCGGACCGAAGCACTGTGGCGTGGTCGGCCGGAAAGCCGGCAGCGTCCGTGACTTCGCGTATTCCGAGGCGATGAAAACATCCGGGCTCACCTGGGATGTGAAGACGCTGGATGAGTTTCTGACTTCGCCGATCTCGTACGTGCCCGGCACGATGATGGGCTTTGCCGGCCTGCTGGACGCTCAGGATCGAGCGGACGTCATTGCATATTTACAAAGTGCGGGTGGCGATAGCGCGACCTGCCCGTAAAAGTCATGCAAGAAAGCGGCGTGCATCGAAAGATCGTCGTTGCCGTACCGGGTCGAACGCAGGGGCGCGCGCATGAATTTCGCTTCGTGCGCGCAACTCGCGTGTTCGGATTGCTGCGCGCGCATCGCTCGGCGCATTGATACGGTTGTTCGCTAGGGCTTTCGCGCTCGAATTGCCGGTGGACAGTGCTGAAATAAAATGACACACGAAGTATTGAGTACAATAATTTTGTGTGTCACATTCGATCCGAAGTCATATGCCAGACGGAGATCCTCTGCCTGGACGAAACCGGAGAAACGGATACGTGCGTGACTTGATGCAGGGGAAAGGCAAGCGTTGGCGCTTGATCGCAGGCGGCGCCGCCGCCGCCGCGGCCATCGCCACCGTAGTCGTGCTGACAAAAGAGCCGTCGCTGCCGCCCGATGCCGGCAGTCCCGCGCGCGTTCGGTTGATGACCGGCACCCAGTTCCAGAATTCCATCGAGTATCTGTTCGGACCGAGCATCGACGTCGGTTCCTCGTTCGCACCGCTGCAACGAGTCGACGGACTGCTGGCGCTGAATGCCTCGCAGGTCAGCGTCACGATGGGCCAGATGCAGGACTTCCAGCGAGCGGCCGTGTCGATCGCTTCTCAGGTGATGAGCGACGGCAATCTGGATCGTGGCGTGCCTTCTCATCGAGATGCGCTCGTGCCATGTCAGCCAGCTTCAGCGACCGCGCCGGACGATGAATGCGCGGCGACCTTCATTCGCAAAGCCGGGCGTTTGCTGTTCCGCCGCGCGCTGAGCGAAGACAAGGTTGCCGAGCTGGTCGGCAACGCTCATCAAGCAGCGGATGCCCTCGGCGATTTCTATGGCGGTTTGCAGGTCGTGCTGGAGAGCATGCTGATCAATCCGCAGTTCCTGCTGATCGAAGACACCACCGAGCCCGATCCGGATCGCTCCGGCCAGCGTCGGCTCGATGGTTATGGGCTCGCTTCGCGACTGAGCTTCCTGTTGTGGAACTCGGTGCCCGACGAAGAGCTGCTCGACGCTGCGGAGAAGGGCGAGCTGCACACGGGTCGCGGCCGCAAGAAACAAGTGGAGCGGATGCTCGCGAGCCCGCGTCTGGAAAGCGGTGTGCGTGCCTTCTTCGACGACATGTTCGGCTTCGACCACTTCGACGCGCTCACCAAGGATCCGGAGAAATATCCGACGATCACGGGTGCGACGTTGCAGGACGCGCGCGAGCAGACCTTGCGCACTGTCGTCGATCATCTGCTGCACAAGAACGCGGACTATCGCGATCTGTTCACGACACGCTCGACTTTCATCTCGCGCGCGCTCGGGCCCGTGTATCAGGTGGGCGCCCCGCCGGGATGGGCAGCCTACGAGCTGCCTGCCGACAGCGGACGGGCCGGCATCCTGACGCATGTCAGCTTCCTCACGTTGCACGCCCATCCGGCGCGCAGTTCGGCGACCTTGCGTGGCAAGGCGCTGCGTGAAGTGTTTCTTTGTCAGAAGGTGCCGCCGCCGCCCCCGGACGTCGACTTCTCTGCAGTCGAAGATCCGGACTCGAGCTTGAAGACGGCTCGCGAGAAACTGGAAGTCCATCGCAGCAACCCCTCGTGCGCCGGCTGTCACAAGATCACCGATCCGATCGGATTGACGCTGGAGAACTTCGACGGCGCCGGTCAGTTCCGTACTACCGAGAACGGCGCGCAGATCGACGCGACCGGCGATCTGGACGGCAGGCAGTTCAACGACGCAGTGGGGCTGGGCCAGGCGCTCAGAGACAGCCCGGCGTTGCCGAGCTGTCTGGTGAAGCAGGTGTACAGCTACGCGACCGGCGGGCCGATCAACAAGCGCGATCCCATGCTGAAGGTGTTCGAGCAGGACTTCGCCGATTCCGGCTACCGCGTCGTCGACCTGCTGCGCGAGATTGCGATGAGCGAAGCGTTCTCCAGGATCGTGCCGGGTCCGGTGTCCAAAGAGGATCTGGCCGCGCCGACCGAGGAGATCGAGATCCTCACTTCCGTGCATTGACCATTTCGGGGGAATGACATGAAACGGCCCATCACCAGACGACGTGTCCTGCGCGGTATGTTGGGCGGCGCCGCCGTCAGCGTGGCGCTGCCGTTGCTGGATTGTTTCCTCAACACCAACGGCACCGCCTACGCGGACGGCGCACCCTTGCCGGTGCGTTTCGGTACGTGGTCGTGGGGCTGCGGCATGAGCAAGTCGATTTTCGTGCCGAAGAAGATCGGCGCGGACTACGACCTGCCCGAAGAGATCGTTTCCTTCAAGCCGGTGCGTCAGCACATCAACCTGCTGACCAACTTCAACGGTTTCCGGGATGCGGCGCCGAACCTGTGCCACTACACCGGCTGGGTCATTCAGCGCGCCGGCTCGCCGCCGATGACCAACTTCGATCGACCGGGTCAGACCATCGACGTGACGGTGGCTCGCAAGATTTCCGGAGGTGCGCGCTACCAGTCGTTGAGCGTGACCGCCACCAGCGACGAGCGCGATACGCTCAGCTATGAGAACGCCACCACGGTCAACACGGCGATCGCCTCGCCGCTGGCGCTCTACGAAAAACTGTTCGGCGCCGGCTTCCAGGATCCCAACGCTCCGGAGTTCAAGCCGGACCCGATGACGATGGTGCGCAAGAGCGCGCTCTCGGGCGTGCTGGAAGACGCCAAGAAGATGCAGGCCAGCGTGGGCGCGGCCGACAAGCGTCGTCTCGATCAGTACTTCAGCTCGCTGCGCGATCTGGAGCGTCAGTTCGAATTGCAGATCACGCGGCCCGAGCCTCGCGAGGCGTGCGTCGTTCCTTCGAAAAAGTCGGTCGAGCAGGCCATTGCAGGCATCGACGCGGAGCAGGTCGCGGCTCGTCACAAGATCATGACCGACCTGCTGGTCATGGCGGTGGCCTGCGATCAAACGCGCGTGTTCAACATGCTGTACTCCAAACCGTTCTCGGGCACGACCAAGGCCGGTTACGACAAGCCGCATCACACGGCCACGCACGAAGAGCCCATCGACGAGAGCGTCGGCTATCAGCCGAACTCGTCGTGGTTCACGCGGCGTGCGATGGAGAACTGGGCGTACTTCGTCGAAGCGTTCTCCAAGGTGAAGGAAGGCGACGGCACGCTGCTCGATAACATGCTCATCTACGGCACGACCGATCAGTCGTTCGCCAAGATCCATTCCATCGAAGGTCTGCCGATGCTCACGGCGGGTCGCGCCGGCGGCAGGATGAAGACCGGCCTGCATATCGATGGCAAGGGTTCGGCGAGTACGCGCATGGGGTACACCGCGTTGAAGGTGCTCGGCGTCGACGTGCCCTCGTGGGGAACGCAGTCGAATACCACGTCCCAGGAGATCGGCGAGATCCTCGCCTGATTGCCACGTAACCCGCGTCAAAGGTCGACGATGCGACAGCACATCTATAGCGCAGTTCTCGGTGTCATGGCGGCGGGGCACGCATTCGCGGCGGCTCCGACAGCTGCGGCGAAAGAGGAATATGTTCGCACCCCGATGCCTCCGGGCATTCAGGTCATCGTCACCGAGCTGGAAGGGCCGGTGTTCGCCAATGCCGAGGGCAAGACTCTCTACAAGTGGCCATATCAGTCGTTGCGCGGCGGCTATGTCGGCGATGAGAAGGGTCGATCCACTTGCACGGACCAGGTGACCAAGGTCAGTGAAGGTCTGTTCAGTCCTTATCCGCCGGGACTGGTGCTGCCCCATCTGGAGTCGCGTCCGAGCTGTGCCGCGATGTGGCCGCCGGTGATGGCGCCGGCCGACGCGAAGCCCGTCGACAAGTGGACCGTGATCAAGCGGCCGGACGGCAGCAGTCAGTGGGCCTACGACGGTCAGGCGGTGTACACCTCGGTACTCGATCGCCAGCCCGGCGATGTGCTCGGTGGCACCAACCGCGGTCAATTGAAACAAATGGCCGGACGCTATCCGATCGGACCGGCGCCGAAGATTCCGCCCGGCTTCAGCGTCGTGACCACGTTCAACGGCCGTCTGATGGTCAATGCGGATGGATATTCGGTGTACGTGTCCGATCAGGACGGTCCGAACAAATCGAACTGTCGTGGGCCGTGTGAAGAAACATGGAAGCCGATGCTGGCGCCCGCGCTGGCTCAGGCCAGTGGCGAATGGTCGATCGTCGAACGCGCCCCCGGCGTGCGGCAGTGGGCTTTCCGCAAGCAGCCGCTGTACACGTACAACCGTGACACCAGCCTCTACAGCCTGCAGGGCGCGGATGTGCCGGGCTGGAGCAACGTCTACACGCAGCGCGTCGCGGCTCTGCCCAAACCGTTCCAGATGATCGACACGCAAAAGGGCGTTGCGGTTGCGGACGCCAATGGCAAGGCGGTGTACGCGTATCTGTGCTCCGACGATGCATTGGATCAGCTCTCCTGCGACTACCCCGGCTCGCCCTCCGAGTATCGGATCGCCATCTGTGGCGGCGGCGACGTCGATCGTTGTTTGAAGAAGTGGCCGTATGTGGTCGCCGACGCCAACGCCAGGAGCGACAACAGACTTTGGTCGGTGATCGAGATCGAGCCCCGCTCGGGTCGCCTCGCAACCGCCGGTGAAGCCGGTGCGTTGCGCGTGTGGGCCTATCGCGGCAGCCCGATCTACACCTACGCCGACGACACGGAGCCCGGCGATGTGAAGGGCGACCAGGTTGGCGAGATGTACGGGCAGCGCAATGGCTTTACGGCACTGTGGGTACGTGACGACTTCTCCCACAGCGAGACTTGAGTGGCGAAAGAGCGCAACGAGGCCGATTCCGGGGGAACGATGAAACATTCATTCGGTAAGCATGTTGGTTGGCGCGCGTTCACTGCGGCGGCGACGCTTGCGGTAGCACCTGCAATTTCTTTCGCCGCCGACGGCACCGCGCCTCCCAATGGGCGCATCGCCTACGTCACCACCGACATGTACTGGGGTGTCTATCAAACGGCCGACGGCAAGGCCGAGTGTCCCGACGGTCTCAACAAGTACGGCCCGCGCGAAGTGTTCGCCAAGCTGTATCCGAAGGGCGGCACCGAGGTCGACACACACCTGGCGCGCGAAGCGTTGAAGTACTTCCCCGAGGATTCGAAAGACAACTTCCCCATGCCCGAAGCGCGGGGACCGATCGCGATCGGCCTGAATCTCGACGGCAAAGTCGGGCCGAACGACTTCACCAGCCCCGAAGGCGAGCAAGGCATCGACAACGCGTTGTATCGGGTGATCGGCTGCAGCCCGCAGTTTCGTGGACCGGAAGGGCAGTTCCGTTTGTTCGGCAATCGTCTGGTGCGGCAGCTGACGTACAACCGCTCGATCATCGAGCTCAGCGGTGTCGACAGCCTGCAGAACGACGATTCGGTGCAGGTGACGATCCTGCGCGGCCTGGACCCGCTGCTCACCGACGCCGGCGGCGACAAAATCATGCCGGGCGGCACCCAGCGCGTCGACAACCGTTTCAGCAAACGTTTCTACAACCAGCTGCAGGGCAAGATCGTCAACGGCGTGCTGGAGACCGAAGCGAAGGACGTGACCTGGCCGTGGGCCGTGTTCTTCGGGAACACCAACGAATATCGGTTCCGCGGCATGCAGTTTCGATTGAAGCTGACCGACGACGGTAGAGCGGAAGGGTTGATGGCCGGCTACGCGGATGTCGAGACCTACTATCGCACCGTGATGGGCTGGTCGACGCACCATCTCTCATACGGGCAGCTCGATCCTTCCGGCTTCTGGCGCAAGCTGTGGCAACACGCCGACGGCTATCCGGATCAAAACGGCAAGATGACGGCAATCTCCTCGTCGGTGAACATTTACATGGTCCAGGTTTATCTGGATCGCGGCGAGCCCAGTATCACAGTCTCCCAATCCCGCTAGCCGACCAAGCACCTTCTCAACCGAATGTCCGCGCCGGCTGTAAAGCCGGCGCCTAGCCCCGGTTTGCTGCAAACAAAGCAGTGAGCCGCAATGGAGGTCGCGACAGTCAACGGATCGACGCAAAAGTGAGCTGAAACATTATTCGAATCGATGCAGGGGGATGAAATGAGCGTTGGAAAAATCCCGTCGGCTGCGGGCCGACAGATCGAATGCCGCGTGCACATGACTACGCTGGAGCTGTCGGCCGCTGTGAAACGCGCGTTGCGGAGTTCGGGCGCGACGCTGTTGTTATCGGCATCGTTCGTCGCCGGGCAGGCGAGTGCGCAGGACGCCACGCCATCCGTCGGAGGTGCAGCCGGAGGATCGCTCGAGAGCGTCACGGTGACCGGTACCCGTATCGTTCGTGACGGCTACGAGGCGCCGACGCCCGTGACGGTGATCACCGTCGATGAAATCCAGAAGGCTCCGCAGCAGCACATCTCCGATTTCGTGAATCGCCTGCCGGCGTTCGGCGGCGGCATGAGCACCACGAGCGGCGGCAACGAGATTTCCGGCGGCCGTCAGTCGCAGAACAACTTGAACCTGCGCAGCCTCGAGCCGTATCGCACCCTGGTCCTGCTCGATGGTCGTCGCATCGTCAGTGGCGACGTCAACGGCTCGGTCAACATCAACGATCTGCCGCAGTCGCTGATCCGCAGCGTGGACGTGGTTACCGGCGGTGCTTCCGCCGCGTACGGCTCCGACGCGCTCGCCGGCGTGGTGAACTTCGTGCTCGACAAGGAGTACACCGGCTTCAAGACCGATTTCCAGGGCGGCATCACCGATCATGGCGACAACGAGAGCTACAAGGCGAATGTGACTTTCGGCACGCCGTTCGCCGATGGTCGCGGTCACTTCATCGCCAGCGCCGAATACGCTCGCAACAACGGCATCTTCGGCTCTTCGGCGAATCGCGACTGGGGCTTCGACACGGCCCACATCATCGCCAACCCCGCGTACAACGCCACCACCAACAACTCGGTGCCGCAGTTCCTGATTCGCCGTCAGGCTTCGACGCTGCTGGTCGCGCCGGGCGGCATCATCAATGCGGGGCCGCTGCGCGGCACGGCGTTCCGGCAGGACGGCACTCCGTACCAGTATCAGTACGGCTCGCTGACCAACAGCAACTACAACGTCGGCGGCGACTGGCGCACGTCTGAGGTCACTGCCACCGCACAGTCGCTGGCGAACCGTCTCGAGCGCGGCAATGCATTCGCGCGCGTGAGCTTCGATCTGAACGACAACGTCACCGCGTTCGTCAATCTGATCTACAGCAATTCCGAAGGCATTGCCCGTTCGAAGCAGGACGATCAGACCAGCATGACGATCCGCGCCGACAATCCATTCCTGCCGGACTCCGTCGCTCAGCAGATGACGGATCTGAATCTGGCGTCGTTCGTGATGGGCAGCTACAACCGCGATCTGGATTACATCTACACCGACAATCGTCGCCACATGTTCAGCTACGCCGCGGGACTGGAAGGCTCGTTCCAGGCATTCGGCAGCGACTGGAACTGGGAGGCGTTCGGCCAGGTCGGCAAGGCCACCACGCACATCGATGCGCTGGTGATGAATCGCCGCAACTTCGGTTTCGCCATCGACTCGGTGCGTACCGGCAATGGCGATATCGTTTGCCGCGTGAACGCGGACGCGGATCCGGCCAACGACGTGCCGGGCTGCGTCGCCTGGAATCCGTTCGGCTGGGGTAACAATGGCGCCGACGCCATCGCGTTCTCGAAGGGCCATTCGCGGCTCGATCAGGAAAGCAAACAAACCGTCGCGGCCGTGAGCCTCTCGGGCGAACCGTTCAACAGCTGGGCGGGCCCGGTCTCCGTCGCCACCGGCGCGGAGTGGCGCAAGGAAGAAGTGGTCGGCATTCCGGATGCGCTGTCGCTGCAGAGTGTCTGGAGCGCAGGCAACTTCAAAGGCATTCGCGGTGAATACGACGTGTCGGAAGGCTTCGTCGAAACAGTCGTGCCGCTGTTGAAAGATGCGCCGATGGCGCGCTCGCTGGAGTTCAACGGCGCCGTGCGCTACACGGACTACAGCACTTCCGGCGATGTCACGACCTGGAAGGCCGGCCTGACCTTCGATCCCATCGACGACCTGCGTTTCCGCTTCACTCGTTCACGCGATATCCGCGCGCCGAACCTGGGTGAGCTGTACGCCAACGGCCAGGGCGGTCAGTCGATCGGCGTCATCGATCCGGCGACCAATCTCACGTTGCCGACGTTCTTGAACAACACGGTCGGCAATCCCGACCTGAAGCCGGAGGAAGCGGACACGACGGGTATCGGCCTGGTCTATCGGCCGTCGTACTTCCGGGGTTTCAGCATCGCGGTCGACTACTACGACATCGACGTGAAGGGCGCCATCCTCACGGTGGGCACGCAGGAGACGCTCGATCGCTGCCAGGCCGGTCAGCAGTTCTACTGCAGCCAGGTGACGCGCGATGGCAGCGGCCAGATCACGTTCGTCACCGCGCTGCCGTTCAACTTCGCCAATTTGAATCAGCGCGGCGTCGATATCGAGACCAGCTATTTCACCGATCTGGGTCCGGGCAATCTCACATTGCGCGCTCTGGGCACGCACGTGATCCACTCTCGCCGAGACGACGGGTTCAACCCGGTGCAGGACTTCGCGGGCGACAACTCCGAGGTGGGGCCGCTCAACTGGCGTTGGTTGTTCCAGGCGGAGTACTCGCTGGAACCGGTGACGGTGAGCTGGACCGGCCGCTACATGAGCTCCGGCGAATATTCGCCGCGTTACATCGAGTGCGCGGCGAACTGCCCGCGCTCGACCGCTTCGGCGGCCACGATCGACTACAACCACATCGATTCGCGGTTCTATCACGACCTGTCGTTGAGCTACGAGCTCAGCGTGGCCGGGATCGAATCGCAGCTGTATCTGAATATCGCCAACGTACTGGATGAGCAGCCGCCGTTGGTCGCCAGCGCGAATCCTTCGCTCATGTCGACCAACCCGCAGCTGTACGACACGATCGGTCGTGCCTATTACGGCGGTGTGCGTTTCAGGTTCTAACGTTTTTCGTTCCTTCAAGGACGCCAATTTGCATTTCTCAAAGGGGAGAAGTTGATGACGATGGTTATGAATTCAGTCCTGCGTCGCCAGGAGTGCTCACTGGCGACGGCCGTGCGCCGTTCGCTGGGGCTTGCCGGCAGCACGCTGCTGGCCCTGACGACATTGGCCGCCGGTACGGCGGCCGCTCAGGACGCGCAGACGACGGAGAGCGGTGCTGTGCTCGACGTAGTCACCGTGACGGGCACGCGCATCGTGCGCGATGGCTATGAAGCTCCCACGCCGGTCTCCGTGCTCGGCGCCGAGCAACTCACTCAGATGGCCACCACCAACCTGGCCGACTCGGTGAACCGCCTGCCGGCGCTCTCTGGCGGCCGTAGCTCGCACAACTATTCGGGAAATATCAGCTCCGGTACTGCCGGTATCAATACGCTGAACCTGCGCGGCCTGGGCGCCAACCGCACCCTGGTGCTGTTGGACGGCAAGCGCATGGTTCCGGCCACGCTGGGTACGGGCGACAGCGCCACGGGTGCGCCAGACGCCAACGCCATTCCCACTGCATTGATCCAGCGCGCTGAAATCGTGACGGGCGGTGCGTCCGCCGTGTACGGCTCCGACGCGTTGGCCGGTGTGGTGAACTTCATTCTGGACAAGCAGTTCACCGGCGTGAAGGGCAGTGCCCAGTACGGCGAGAGCACCTATGGCGACAACGCCAGCCAGCTGTACTCGATCGCGATGGGCACGCCGTTCGCCGATTCACGCGGCCATGTGCTGCTCAGCGCCGAATGGTCCGGCTCGGATGAAGTTCGCGGCAAGCCTCGTCCGTGGAACGACACTTCCTATCAGCTGATGAACAATCCGAACTACACGCCGACCAACGGCCAGCCGCAGCTGATCAAGCGGACGAACGTGGGTATGGGACAGGCGACGCAAGGTGGCTTGATCACCGGCTGCTACATCGGCGCCTCCACCACTGCGACGACCAACTGCGCACTGCGCGGCACCGACTTCGTCGAAGGCGGCGCTGCGCTGCCGTTCAATTTCGGCGAGATCATCAGCAACCCGTACATGGTGGGCGGCGATTGGCAACGTTCACGCAACGATCAGCTGCAGTCGCTGACGATGGGCATGGAACGCAGCACTGCGTTCGGTCGCGCCAGCTTCGATGTCACGGACAGCACCACGGTCTATGCCGAACTGGGCTGGTCCAAGACGCGCGCGATCAACCATCACGCTCTGCGCTCGTTCGACTTCAACCTGCAGATTCCTATCACCAATGCGTTCCTGCCGGATGACATTCGGGAATACATGGAAGATAACAACATCAGCTCGCTGCGATACGGTACTACCAACGCCGATCTGCCGCCGATGGCTGGTGATAACACGCGCACCTTCAAGCGCTATGCAATCGGCGCCGAAGGCTCGTTCGAGATGGCGGGCGACGAGTGGTCATGGGACGCGTACGTTCAGCGCAGCACCACCGACGCGGAGATGCGTGCGCCGGGTAACCGTCTCAACCCGAACTACACCAAGGCGATCAATTCCGTTCGAGTTGCCGGCCGCGCCGTGTGCGCCGTCAACGCAGATGCGGATCCTTCGAACGACGATCTGGCGTGCGTGCCGTACAACCCGTTCGGCATCGGCGTGAACTCTCAGGCGGTCATCGACTACATCAGCGAGATGGGTTGGGCCGACCAGCAACTGACGCAGGACGTGGTGGCCGCGAGCCTCAGCGGTCAGCCGTTCTCCACCTGGGCGGGTCCGGTGTCGCTGGCGTTCGGCGCCGAGCATCGTCGTGAGAAGGTCGACGGTGTGGCCAGTGCGTACGATGAAGCCGCTGTGTTCTTCGCGGGCAACTATCGCGCCTCGAAGGGCGATTACAACGTGACGGAAGCGTTCATCGAAACCGTCGTGCCGCTGGCGCAGGACCTGCCGTTCGCGCAGTCGCTGGACTTGAACGCAGCGACGCGCTGGACGGATTACAGCACTTCGGGCGACGTCGTTACCTGGAAGGTGGGTGCGACGTGGCAGCCGATCGACGACGTCCGCGTCCGTCTGACTCGTTCACGCGACATTCGCGCTCCCAGCCTGGGCGACCTGTTCAATGCCGGGCAGAGCGGTGGCAGCAACTTCACCGATCCGCGCGATCAGTCGCAGTATCTGGTCACCAGCGTCACCATCGGCAACACGCTGCTGAAGCCTGAAGAGGCCGACACCACCGGTATCGGCCTGGTGTTCTCGCCGCGCTTCATCCCCGGCTTCACGATGTCGATCGACTACTACAACATCGAGATCGACGGCGCGATTGCTTCGCTCGGCGCGCAGGAAAATGCGAACCGCTGCGAGCGCGGCGTGACGGAGCTGTGCCGTTACGTGATTCGCGGTGCGGACGGCAGAATCGTCACGGTGTACAACCAGCCGCAGAACATCCTGGGACAGGAAGCGTCTGGCTATGACGTCGAGATGAGCTACATCCTGCCGATCGGCCCTGGCGATCTGCAGTTGCGCGCTCTGGGCACGTACTTCGATTCGCTGAAGACCATCGATTCGGGCTCCACCGTGGAAGGTTCGGGTCTGAATGCCGGCGGCGCCGGTATCGGACTGGGCAACGCGCTCATGTCGCCGAAGTATCGTTATCTCGTCTCCGTCGGGTACGACCTCGACCCGGTGACGGCGACGTTGACGATGCGCGGTATAAGCTCTGGCAGGTACAACAATTCCTTCATCAGCTGTACCGAGGGCTGCCCGGCGTCGACGCTGGCGAATCCCACCATCGACGGCAACCACATCGAAGGCAAGAAGTACTTCGACCTGTCGCTCAACGGCAAGTTGCTCGATACGGGGGCTGAGCTGTTCTTCGTGATCGAGAATCTGTTGAACGAAGATCCTGCGCTGGTTGCCGGCACCCGCGGCGGCGGTTACTACAACGGCCAGGACAACGGCGACTACTACGACCGACTGGGTCGTTACTATCGCGCCGGTGTTCGCTTCCAGTTCTGAAGCAGTCGTTGGTGAGATGAGCAGCCGGGGCGGACGGTAACGTCCGCCCCGGCCTGCCACCGATGTTCCGATGTTCATTTCTTCCTGCGCGTGTGGAGATCGAATCGCATGAGCTCTAATCGTCTTCTCGCCGGTCTGCTGGCCGCTCTCATGAGTGTGTCCGCGCTGGCCTCCGGCCCGGATTCGGTCCGATCTTCGGCGCTCGCCGACAACGGTTTGAAAAAGGAAGATTTCCCGCGCTGGCAGCAGGTCGGCCCGGACGCTTATATTTTTGAAGGGGTGCATTCGCCGGATCCGAGCGGCGCCTACTTCACGACGGTCTCACTGGTGGTGATCACCAAAGAGGGCGTGCTGGTCGTCGACGGCCAGGGCAGCGTGCCCGAGAGCCAGCAGCTGATCGATCAGATCAAGAAGGTCACCTCGCAGCCGATCAAGTATGTGGTCGTCGGCTCCGATCACGGCGATCACACCGCCGGCAATGCTGCACTCACGGCTGCGTATCCCGATGCGGTATTCGTTGCCACTGCCTTCTCGAAGGATGCGCTGGCGAAATCCAAGAACGCCGCGGTGCCGACCAAACTGGTGCAGGATCGCGAGACCATCAAGCTCGGCGGGACCGAGATTCAGGTGTTGAACCTGGGGCGTGCGCATACCGGTGGCGATCTGGTCGTCTATCTGCCCTCCAGCAAGGTTTTGTTCATGAGCGAGGTGTATCTGCGCGGGCTGTTCCCGGCGATGCGCAGCGCCTATCCGAGCGAATGGCTCGCAACCATCGACAAGGCGCTGGCGATGGATGTTTCTTTGTACATCCCCGGCCATGGCTTCACGGATGACGGACCGGCGATGCAGCGCGACCTGATCGAATTCAAGAAGGCGATCGAGTATGTGATCGCCGAGTCGAAGCGCTTGCATGACGCGGGCCTGAAGTGCGACTCGGCCAGGGAATGTCCGGCGATCGAACAGGCGAACTGGGGACCTTATAAGAGCTGGCCGGCGAGCGGCAGCCAGGGGCCCGTCGGCGTCGCGAAGGTGTATCAGGAGCTGGAAGGAAAGTTGCCGTGAGCGAGCAAGCACGCAAAGCTCCTGCATTGCCGCCCACGACGCCGGCCGATATCAGTGTCTTCGAGGATCGCGGCGGCTACGTCTTGCGAGATCAGGACGGCAAGGCGCTCTATTACTCCGACCTGGATGTCGGCGGGCAGTCGCGCTGTGTAGGCGCCTGCGCTGAAATGTGGCCGCCTGTGCTGGCCTCGGAGGGCTCGTCCTCGGTCGTCGGCGAATGGAAAACCATCCAGCGGGGCAAGGCGCGCCAGTGGAGCTATCGGGGCAAGCCTGTGTACACCTATTCCAAGGATGCACCCGGCGAAACCAAAGGCAATGGTGTCGACGGCAAGTGGCACCTGGTGACCATCTGACCGAAACATGCGCGCCGGTTTGACGCCGGCGTGCATGGCAGATCTCTTCTAACCAGACCAGGCGACAGCAGCCACAGCGCGGGCGACTGCGTCTTCACGGCACTCCTTGAACGCCGCCTCGACGCGGACGGGCAGCAAGGTGTAACTCATGTGCCGACGCGGATCGCCCCCGCAAGCGCGGTAGGCCGCGTCCTTGATCCGGTCGATCAACACTTCGGCATCTTCAGGGCGAGCGATATCCAGATCCGTGTAGCTCACGCGTACGCTGCCCACGAATCTCTTTTCCTCCTGTCGTACTCCGGCCTCCGCGGTGGAGTGGGCTGCAATTCCTGCGAGTGCGAGACACACCGGCAGCGAGGCACTTATCAACTGGGAAGCGCATTTCATCGTCGGTCTCCTTCAGGGGCGGTAGTTCAGTGCCGCGCCAGTGTCGGAGAGCTTCGTTAGAAAGGAGTGAGCGTCGCCGTGAAAGAATCGTGAGGCGCGCCGGAGAAAACGACGGCCCTGCGGGATGGGAGGGCCACGCCGCTAACCAAAGTCATGTTGCAGCGCTGAGATCAGGTGAAGTACTTGATGAGCAGTTCGCTCAGGCGTTGCTTGCGCTCGTTATAGGGAGGAAAGAGCAGCTCCAGCGCGGACAGAGGACCGGCGGCCATGACGGCTCGTTCGTGAGAGAACGCCTTGAAGCCAAAGAAGCCGTGCGCGTTGCCGATACCGGAGGTGTTGACGCCGCCAAAGGGCAGATTGTGCTGTGCGAACTGCTGCAGGCAGAGATTCACGCACAGGCTGCCGGAGCTCGTGTTCGTTTCCAGCGTCTTCACTGTGCGCTCGTTCTTGCTCCACACGTAGAGCGCCAACGGCTTCGGCGCGGCGTTGATTTCGGCGATGACGGTGTCGAGCGACTCGAACGTCAGGATCGGCAGCACGGGACCGAAGATTTCTTCGCTGCGGATCTGAGCACGGGGAGGAATGTCTCGCAGCAGTGTCGGTGCGACATAGCGAGCCTCGGCGTCGGACGCTCCGCCAAACGCGAGCTGGCCGCCAGACCGCACTGCTTCATCGATGAGTCGAGCGACGCGCTCCGCGTGCCGACGATGAATCATGCGTGGAAAATCGGGGCTGCTCTTGATTGCAGCGTCGCTCTCGCCGTAGCGCTGAGCGATGGTGCTGCGACAGAGATCGACAAAGCGGTCCGCGACTTCGCGGTGCACGTACACGTAGTCAGGCGCGATGCAGGTCTGGCCGGCATTCACCATCTTTCCCCAGATAATATGTTCCGCCGCTCCGCGCAGATCGGCGCTGGCGTCCACGATGACGGGGGACTTGCCGCCCAGTTCCAGCGTCACCGAACTGAGATTGCGAGCTGCCGCCGCCATGACGATCTTGCCGACCGCGGGTGAGCCGGTGAAAAAGATATGGTCGAAGGGAAGTGCGAGCAGAGCGGTGGCGGTTTCCGCGGCGCCTTCGATTACGGCGACTTCGTCGGCCGCAAACACTGCACCGATGATTTCTTTGACGACGCGATTGGTGTGCGGCGTGAACTCCGAAGGTTTCAGAATCGCCGTGTTGCCCGCAGCGACGGCAGACACCAGCGGCCCCAATGACAGGCTCAACGGATAGTTCCACGGGCTGATCAGCAGGCATCGCCCCTTCGGCTGATAAACCACGCGAGAGCGGGTGCCGAGCGATGCGAGCGTCGGGCCGATCCGGTGCGGCTTCATCCAACGCTTCAGTCTCGCGATGGTGTGTTTCAGTTCGCCGACCAGCGGCAGCACCTCGGTGAGGTTGGTTTCAGTCGGATGCTTGCTCAAGTCATGTTTGGCCGCGTCCACCAGCGCATCCTTGCGCTCCAGAACGGCGGCGAGCAGCTTGGTGAGTTTGAGGCGCCGCTCGGCGGCCGAGGACTGCCGCAATCTCAACGCCGTCGCGGCGTGAGATTCGAACAGCCTGCCGATGGGATCATCGGCGCTATCACGCTCGGCCGTAGCACTCATCATCGACTCCAGGTTCAAAACGAAACGGTCGCTTCCACGCCCCATTGGCGGGGCTCGGAGATCGACGCGAACGGCGTGCCGAAAGTATCGGTCGTGATGTTGTTGATGCCATTCACGTACTGATCGTCGAGCACGTTCGTCACATAAGCCGCGAGCCCGAAGGTGTTGCTCGCGCTGGTCCAGGCGAGCCGCATGTCGAGTCGTTCCGTCGCTTGGCCGACATCGAATGCCGCTTGCAGCGCGCAGGTGCCCTGTCGTTCGGAGTCGGCGTTACAACGCGACTTGCCACGATACGCATAGCGGCCAGACAGCTCCACATCGCCCGAAGCGCCGAGCGCCCAACCGTAGCTCGCGCCGAGTGCGGCGCTGAGGTACGGCTCACCGGTCGGTTCGCCGGAGAGGTCGAGCGGATCGGTGCCTCGCGTCAGCTTGTCCTTGTAGGTCGCATCGATGAACGCCAGGTTGGCGTACAGCCGGAACTGATCTACCGGCCGCCACTGGGCATCCACGTCGATGCCCCAGGCCTTTTCGTCGCTGGTGTCGATTACGTACTGCGGGATGTCCGAGCCTGCGACGTCGTTGACGAGTGCGATCGACTGTTTGTTCTCGTAGATGTAATAGAACGCCGAGGCGTTCAAAATCACGCCGGCGTCGGGGAACACGCTCTTGATACCGGTCTCGAAGTTCCACACGTCTTCGTTCTCGAACTCCGAGCCGACCTCGGTGCTGTTGTAACCGCCCGCCTTGTAGCCCTTGGCGAGCGAGCCGAACACCATGACGTTCGGCGCGACTTTGTGATCGAGCACCAGTCGCGGGCTCACGTCATCCCACGAGTCCTTCTTGGTCAGACCGCCGGGCGGTGTGTCGACCTGGAACACGATGTCGGCGAAGCGATAGGCCTCGGGGGGAGGAGTCTCTTCTGTGAAGAAGCCCTCCTGCTGGAGCCCGGCGACGACTGCGTCGAGCTCCGGAGTCTCGTGCGGTCCGTTGATCCAGGTGAATTTCTTGCTGTCGTGGGTGTAGCGCAGGCCGAAAGTCAGGTTGGTCTTGTCGTTCAAGTGCCAGATCACGTCGCCGAAGGCCGCGAACGCTTCGAAGTCGCCCTTGTTGTACATCGCTTCGCGCCACGGCATGCCGAGCATGGTGAGACCGAAAGGCTCGATGAAGCTGCTGGTGGTGGCGAACAGCGGGAAGGGGATGCCGAGCGACTCGTAGATGCCGAGGTTTACGCCGAGCGTGTCGATGCCGTCGGTGAAAGTGTGCGTGTCGCTGATCTGATTGGCCTTCTCCTTGTAGTAGCTCACGCCGCCGACCCAGTCGATGCGCGAGGTCTGGCCGGAAAGCTTGAACTCCTGATAGAAGCTTTTGTTGTCTTCGATGTTGGCCGTGTCGAAGTAGGTGGCGATCAGGTTGGTGCCGTCTTCGTCCTCGCGGTTGACGGTATCGAACTGGCGCCACGAGGTGCTGGAACGGAACTCGGCCGCACCGAAAGCGTGGTCGATGAACAGATTCACTTGATCGAGCTGGCGCGATTCTTCATTGCCGATCACGTCGTTGTAGACCGGCGCCTTGCGCGGATCGATGAAAGTAGCGGGGTCGGCGGGGAAGGGGACTTGCGTCTGACCTGCTTGCACGGGAATGAGCCCGATGGCAGGCCGCGCCAGCTGATCCAGATCGTCATGATCCCAGGAGAGCGTCGCGCTGGTCTGCTCGGAGATCTTCCAGCGCAGCGCGACTCGACCCGCCCAGTTCTCTTCGGGCATGAGGTCCCGACCGGTGGCCGCATCTTCCAGCCAGCCATCGCTCTTGTTGTAGACGCCGTTGATACGCACAGCGACGCTGTCGGTGAGCGGCGTGTTAAGCATGCCTTCGTAGTACTGTTTGCCGTACTCGCCGATGCGAACGCGCATCAGCGAATGAAACTCGTCTTCAGGTTGACGAGTGACGATCGATATCGCACCGGCGGCGCTGTTGCGACCGAAAAGAGTGCCCTGCGGTCCTTTCAGCACTTCGATGCGTTCGACATCGTTGAATGCGAGCAGCGATGCGCCGGAGCGGGCCGCATAGATGCCGTCCACGTAGACACCCACGGCGGAATCGGTGCCGACACCGAAATCGCCTGTCTGAATGCCGCGAATCTGATAACGCGGCTGCGTCGGACTGCCGTCCGAAATGACCAACCCCGGTATGAAGCCGTTCAGATCGCCAAGATTCTCGGCAGCGACGTCCTTGATGAGCGTGCTGTCCACAACCTGCATCGCGATGGGCACGTCTTGCAGCGACTGCGTGCGACGCTGCGCAGTCACCAGGACTTCCTCGAGGCCCTCGGCGGAGGCCTCTTGCGCCGATGCAAGTCCGGGCAGCGCGGCCGCGAATCCCACTCCCGTCAGCACCGTGGTGACTGCACACGCAAGCTTGTTCAAACGATTGCTCATGAGCGTCCTCTCCCTAGCATCCTTCGGACTTCGGCCCGACCCCGAAGCATGAAAGTAGTTGTTCTGACCAGTCATTAGTCATTAATCATCAGTCACTTCATTCCTCTCAATTCGTCACTTGCAGCATGTATTGCGCGACTGCCAGACGCGTCTCGGGATCGAGATAATCCTGCGGCGGCATTTCGGGATAGTCATCGCGCTTTTTAGTGGGCTTCGCGATGAAATCGGCGAGGCCCTGCGGGTTGTCCATGTAGAGCGCCTGGATCACCTGCACCGGCGGACCGATCATGCGGCCGTTGTAGGTGTGGCAGCCGGTGCAGATGCCGAGGTACACCACTTTGCCGCGCTCGCCAGGCTTGATCTCGCGTGGAGGCACGGGAGGCAGGAGGTAATTCACCGTAGCTGCGGTGTTCGTGAAGTCGCACTCGGCGAAGTCGCCGACCCCCACAGTGACGTACTGGTGTCGATTGATGATGCAGCTGCCGGGGCTGGGCCCGACGCGCACGATGTCCAGGTTGCCGGCTTTCACCTTGCCTTCGGCGAGCAGCAGCGCCTTGGCTTCAGTGATGGTGTCGTAGCCGTTACGAAGCATCACATTGTCGAGGAGCTTCACGCGATCCGAGTTGGGATCCGACTCCGGGTCGGCAGTGATGTTCGATGCGTGGCCGTGATCGGTGATGATGATGCCCGCCACTTTGTTGTCGGAAATGATGTTGTTCTCGATGACCACATCGTCGGCGGCCATGATCAGGATGCCGGTGCCGGCCGGGATGCCGGCGACGGTCGAGCCGGGCGCGCCGAAGTTCGGATGGTTGTTGCCAACCACGAAGTTGTTGCGAAAGATCACATCGACCGTGTCCTTGATCGGCAACCCCGGCGTGACGAACGCGAGCAGACCGCCGGCGTTGTTGTGTACATAGTTGTTCTCGACGATGGCATGGCGGCTGTTCTCGATTTCGATGCCGGCGACGCTGTCGAACACGTCGTTGTGCGCGACCAGGATGTTGTCGCTCATGCCGATGTAGATCGCCGCATCGGCGATGCCCGAGACGACGTTGTGCTCGACGATGCCGTTCTTGCCGAGTTGCGGAAAGATGCCGTAGACGCCGGACTCGGCGATCACGTTGTTGCGGATCTCGAAGTTGTTGCCGGCCTGCCCCATGATCCCGTTGCCCTTGTAGTTGCGGATCTCGAGGTTCTCGGCGACGAAGTTGTTGCCCGAGTAGAGGATGGCGTCGTTGAGTTTCTTCTCGCCGTCGAGCACCGCACGGCGGCCGGCTTCGATCACGCCGATGATGCGGATGTCGTCCTTATCGATGTAGACAGTCTCGTGATAGGTGCCGGGCAGGACGCGAACGATGGTTCCAGGCGGCGCAGCTTTGACTGCTGCCTGTATCGATTCGCCGTCCTTCACCACGACGACGTTGGCCGGCGCCGGGCCTGCCACCGATCTGATCGGCGCGCCGGGGTCGACGGCTCCGCCCTCGGATTCGGCCTTGAAGCCGCCGCTATAGCTGGCGCCCTGCGTGGACGAGCTGATCCTCAGATCCTGTTTGCTGCTGCGTCCGAGGTACACGCCGGCGCCGAACGCCACCGCGGCCACCAGCAATCCGACCACCATCCCTTTTTTCATCCTGATTCTCCTCGATGGGTAGGCCATGTCGAAAGGGCCTTGGCCGCTTTCGACGAGACAACATGACCCGATGGGACTCGCGCAGGCCTCTGCGGCAGGAAGGTCTCGTCGGTCAAGGTGCCTAGAAAATCCACGATGCGCTCGACCTCGGTGTCCGTGAGCTTGGGATCCGAGATGTGCCAGTGCAGGTAGAGGTGCATGTCCTCGGACACGGCGTTGCCTCGCCCCTTGTTATAAAACTCCACGACTTCGCGCAGATCTGAGAACGCACCGGAGTGCGAGTAGGGCGCTGTGCGTGCGATGTTACGAAGCGTCGGGACCTTGAAGCCGCCCTTCAATTTCGGGCTGTGCAGGATGGCTTCGGCGCCTGCATCGAACGGTCGGCCTTCCGGCTCCGGCATGCCGATGACTGCGATCTGCTCGTTGGTGAACAAGGGGGGCGTGTGGCATTCCGAACAGCGTGCGACAAATGAGCGGAACACGTTCAGGCCCTCGATCTCGCGATCGGAGAGAGCAGCCTGGTAGCCGTGCACATAGCGGTCGTAACGGCTGTTGAGCGATACGAGCGAGGTCTGAAAAGCCGCGAGCGCAGTGAAAATCCGTTGCTCGGTGATCGGCCCGCGATCGCTCGGGAATGCTTCCTGGAACAGACGGCGATAGTTCGCGTTGCCGTTCAAGCTTGCGAGCAGCTGTGCCGGCGTGTTGCCCATTTCACGGGCCGAGTAGAGCGGGCCCGATGCCTGCGATTCCAGAGATGCGGCGCGTGCATCCCAGAAGAAGCGCTTCAGGAACGCCACGTTCCAAAGCGTCGGCGCTGCACGCCCTGCGTCTTCGCCATGAATGCCGATGGATCTCGGGCGTCCATCGGAAAGGCCGAGCGCGGGATCGTGGCAGCTTGCGCAGGACAAAGTGCCATCGCCCGACAGCACCGGATCGAAGAACAGATACCGTCCCAGGTCGATCTGCTGGGGCGTGAACCCATCGCGGTGTGGCGGCAGGCCGGTACGCGTGCCGCCGAGTCCGCGGTTTTCGAGCGAGTCGTAGAACTGGTAGAGCGTGCGCAGTTCGCACACGCCACTCTTTGTTTTCTCGAAGCCTGGCGGGCACGAGGTGCTCAACGTGAAATCGGCCGCCGGAGATGCGGGCCCGGTTGCGCCAGCGGTCCCCATGGCCGCGATGAGCAACACGAGCACGCGAATCATTTCGGGCGGCCCTGCCGATGAATGAACGCGATGATGTCGTCGAGATCGCGCTCCGTCGGCAGCGTCTTGGCCATCATGGCCATCTGTCTGCCGGGCGTATCCTGAGGATCCGTGCCCCGCACGCCGTCGCGGAAGTGCGCGAACTGTCTCTTTATATAAGGAGCGTCGAGACCGGCGAGCCGCGGCGCTTTCAGCGCCGGATTGCCTTCGGCCGATCCGCCATGGCAGGCGCCGCACTTGCCTTGATAAAGATTGTTTCCATTGTGCAGGTTGCCAGTTGCAGGTGTTGCATCCACGGTCTTCGGCAGGCTCGCGACATAACTTGCGACCTTCGCGACCGCTGCGTCGTCGGGGAGCATCGTCGTAGCGCTCGCCTGCATCTGAGCGCCGAATACATCGGACTTGTCGGCACCGCGACGGCGATTCCGGAAGTTGCGCAATTGGCGCTCGAGATATATCGCATCCTGTCCGGCGATGGCAGGCGCATTGAGCGCCGCGTTGCCTTCGCCTTTATTGCCGTGACAGGCAACGCACGGTGCAAACAGTTGTTTGCCATCGGCTGCGAGCGTACTCGCGCCGTACACGAGTAACAACGCACCGATCCATGTGGATGCGATCCGTCGCGTGCGGCCTGTCGATGCCGCTCGTTTGTGTGGTGACCGCGTAACCGTTGCCTCCCCAGGAACAACGTTTGCTGGCCGTACTTGGCTTGTAAGCATCAGATGAAAAGATGCTGTTATATGAGGTTGCTACGCATCGCGTTGATACCCGACCTGGCATCGGATTGCAATCGGGGTACTGATGATGAATGTTTCCAAAGTCAGGTGCGCAGGGTGGAACTGTCGGACAGTGGGACGCTAACGAACGCGAGCTCGTGAGTCGTCGTATACAACGCAAGCTCGCGCCGCTTTAAATCCGGTTCAGGCGCGCCGTCGAATACTGTCCGGATGATCGAGCACATTCGGCACAAACTCCGGCAGCTCTACCTGTTCCTGAAGGAAGCGAATCAGCTGCGCTTTCCTCCGGTGCGACATCTGAGCCAGCATCCTCGGGCGATTCGACTGGCAGATGCCCCGGATCATCCTTGTGTACAGATCAATCGCCCCGGCGCGAGCAATGGCGCGGCCGTCGAGGACGACTGTCTGCTGCGAATCGCACGCCCGGCCTCGACGCCTTGTCCGCCGCCGCCCTTCAACGTCAGCAACTGGCTGCTGCCGGACTGGGACGATCCCACCAAGGCGGCCTATTTCTCCGCCACCCGGAACGTCGCCGCGGCCGACAGCGCGCCGCTCAACATTCGTTTCGACGATGACGAGCAGCGCATGGCCGATTTCGAAGCGTGGGTTGCTCAGCGCGAGGAGTGGGTGGTCACGGAGCTCGCGGCACGCAAGGCGCTGGGCTTTTTCGAACTGTTCTACGAGATTCATTCGGCCATCGAGCGCGACGGCGAACTGCTCGAACTGGTGGCCGCCGACGGTCGGCTCAACTGGCGGGCGGTCTCCTCGATCGAAGGCAGCGTTCCCATCGATCATCCGGTGATGCTCAAGCGCGTCGAGCTGCGCTTCGACGCCAGCGCCGCGGAGTTCAGCATTCACGAGACGGACCGACCCACCGAGCTGTACAGCGCGCTGTTCGTGGATTTGCAGAACACGGCGGCCGCCTCGCTGCGCAATCGAACCGCCGAGCTGGAAAACTCCGGTCTGCATCCCTGGGGGGCGGCCGATACGGAGGTTTATCTCAAGACGCTAGTGCAGACGTTGTCGCCCACCAGTGGCCGCCTGTACAAAGATGGAGTGGCCGACGAGCCTTCGGATGCGCCGCGCATGTGGCGCGACCCGATGTTGATACTGCGCAAGCGCGTCGGTGGCATCGCCAATGCGGTCGACGCCATCATCGACGACATCGATCGGCGCAAGACATTCGCACCGGCGATGGTTCAGATCACCGGCATCTCGATCGAAGAGAACCGGGCATTGCCGATCCCGGCAAAGACCTCATCGGATGAGACCGCCACCCTGCCGCAGCTGGCCGCGCCGATCGACGACGACGATGTGCTGCTGGGTAAGGAGGCAAACCAGGAGCAGATCCAGATCATCAAGCGCCTGAGCCACAGCGGCTCGGTGCTGGTGCAAGGCCCACCCGGCACCGGCAAGACGCATACGATCGCGAACCTGATCGGCCATCAGCTCGCGCAGGGCAAGTCGATCCTCGTCACCGCGCAGACTGCGAAAGCATTGCGCGTACTGCGCGACAAAGTGCCGGAGGTGCTGCGTCCACTCTGCGTCGCCGTGTTGGGCAGCGATCAGGATGCTCGGCGCCAATTGGAAACATCGATCGGCTCGATCACCGAACGGCTGACGACCGAGACCAGTGCGTCGCTGGTGTCGCGAGCAACGCGGCTCGGACAACGACGTAAAGAGCTGCTTACTGAGCTGCAAGTGCTGCAGCGTGATCTGCGCGAGGCGCTCGAGAACGAGTATCGCGAGATCATCGTCGATGAGCGGCGCTTCTCGCCCTCCGACGCGGCGAAATACGTGAAGGCAAACAGTGCACAGCACGCCTGGATACCGGGGCCGGTGAAGCTGGCGGTGCCGCTGCCGCTGAACTCGAATGAGTTGGGGCGTTTGTATGCTCTAGGCGCCGCATTCACGGCGGAGGAGGAGCAGGACTCGCGTCGCCCTCTGCCCGATCTCGATGAGCTGCCCTCGGAGCGCGAGTTCGAAACGATGTCGTCGGAACACGAGCGACTGGCAGCGGCAGATCTCTCGCCCGGCCTGCATCGATGGACGCAAACGGGCAGCAGCGCTGCGATTCAGGCGCTGGCTGCGACCCTGGCTGAAGAATTCTCGGAACTGCGACGTCGCCAGGCGTGGCGGCCGTATGCCATTGTCGCCGGCATCAATGGCGGCACTCAGCGCGAAGTCTGGGAACAGTTGATTCACGGCATCGAGGAAGCGGCGGAAGCCAACGCTCAATGCGCGCTGTTGCGCCACCATCGGCCGCAGTTGTCCAAATCGATGCTGGCGGAAACCCAGCGGCGTATCGCCCAGGAAATCGTGCAACACCTGGAAGCGGGGCGAGGGCTGGGCTTCGTCACGATGGCGACGCGCTCGGAATGGCGCCAGTTCGTGAAGGAAGCATCGGTCGCGGCCGGCGAGCCCTCGCGCCTGGACCATTTTCATGTCCTGGCGATGGTGGCCGATCTGGAAGTACGACGGCTGGAAATCGAAGACGCCTGGAATGCGCTGATCGGCGGGCACATCAATTCACTGTTTCGTTCCATGGGACCGGAGCCGGAGTTGGCCTGCCGCGCGCTGACGGACGAGATTCGTCATTGTCTGGATTGGCATGAGCATACGTGGGGCACGCTGGCCGAGCGGCTGCGTGGCGAAGGTTTGCGGCTGGATGAGCTGGTCGCGCAGATTCCACGCGAGCCGACCCCGCTGGCGGAGTATCAGACGGTCGAGCGATTGTCGGCTGAAGTGCTGCCGCCGCTGCTCGCCCTCGAAGCGGATCGACGCAAGCAGCGTGAGATCGACGAATGGTTCGAGCGGCTGGCCGCTCGCGTCGGCGACATCGATTCGAAGCCGGTCGCCGCCGATTGCATCTCCAGGCTGCTCGCAGCGATCGAAGCTCGCGATGCCAGTGCATATAAATCGGCGCGTGAGTACGCGCAGCGTTTGCTGGCAGTGAAGCCACTGACCGCGGAACGCGATGATTTGCTGGCCAGGCTTCGCGAGGTGGCGCCGCGTTGGGCGGATCGATTGCAGGATCGTAAAACGCCGCACGACAAAGGCCATCCGCCGGGCGATCTGGAGCTGGCGTGGATCTATCGGCAGTTGCACGACGCGCTGGTGCAGGTGGACCGGCTGGACGCCCAGACCCTGCAGTACGAAGCCGATCGCACTCGCGACCGCTTGCGGCCGGTGACCCAGGAGCTGATCGATGCGACCGCTTGGGGCGAGCAGCTGGCGCGCCTGCAAGGAAACAATGCGATCCGGCAAGCGCTGGTGGGCTGGCTGGATACGGCCAAACGATTGATGTCGACGCGTCATCCCGAGCGCCGGCAGACCCTGCTCACCGAAGCGCGCAAGCTCATGAAACATTCGGTCGAAGCGGTGCCGGTCTGGATCATGCCGATCTCCATGGTCGCCGAGACCTTCGATCCGCGGGCGACGCGTTTCGATCTGGTGATCGTCGATGAGGCGAGCCAGGCAGACCTGAATGCGCTCATACCGCTTTACATGGCGCGCCAGGTCGTCATCGTCGGCGACCACGAGCAGGTGACGCCCCTGGGCGTGGGCAAGGAGCAAACGGCGCTCGAAAACCTGCGCAAATCGATGCTGCACGACTTTCCGAACGCGCACCTGTTCGATGCCATGTCTTCCATCTATGACATCGGGCGGCAGGCATTTGGCGATGCCGTGCGCTTGATCGAGCATTTCCGCTCGGTGCCGGAGATCATCGCGTTCAGCAATCGGCTGTCCTACGACGGCAAGATTCTGCCGCTGCGTGCGGCGAACTCGACGCACATCAAGCCGGCCTGCGTTGCTTATCCAGTGAACGGCGTGCGGCAAGGGGATGTGAACCCGCGCGAGGCCGAGACGATCGTGGCGCTGATCAAAGCGATGACTCGCCACCCGGCCTACGAAGGCAAGACCATCGGCGTGATCTCGATGGTGAAGGAGGAGCAGGCGCTGCTGATCCAGTCGCTGCTGCACAAGCGGATCGACAGCGTGGAACTGGAGAAGCGACGCATTCTCGCGGGCATCTCGGCGGAGTTCCAGGGCGACGAGCGCGATATCATTCTCTTGTCGCTCGTGGACAGCGCGCCGGAGGAAGCGGCGCTGCGCACGGTGCGCGAAGGCGCGTACGAACTGGTCAAGAAGCGTTACAACGTCGCTGCAAGTCGTGCACGAGACCAGCTCTGGGTCGTGTACTCGTTCGATGCGGACCACGACTTGAAGACCGACGACCTGCGCTTCCAGTTGCTTCAGCATGTACAACAGCCGAATCTGACCGCACCCGGCTCGCAGCGCGAGCGCCTGGAGCCGGAGTCGCCGCTGGAACGTGAAGTGGCGAAGCGTCTGACCGCCGCCGGCTTCCGCGTGAAGCAGCAGATGAGCATCGGTCACTTCCGCATCGACATGGTGATCGAGAGCGACGACAAACGACTGGCGGTGGAGTGCGATGGCGATCGATATCGCACGCCCGAGAGCCTCGGTGAAGACATTGCGCGTCAAGCCGTGCTCGAACGCTTGGGTTGGGAGTTCGTGCGCATCCGCGGCAGTGCCTTCTATCGAGATCCGGACGCCGCGTTACGCCGTGTATTCGATCGCTTGGAAGAACTGGGTATCAAGCTGAGCGCTCCAGAGGAAACCGTCGCGACGCCCGTCGAGGACACGCCTGCGAAGTCGCTGGTCGAAGAACTACAGGAAATGACCGGCCGGCCGGTCGTGCCAACGGCGCCGCCGGCGCCCGAGACGGAAGATCAAACGTCGGAAGCCGAGCCGAAAAGACCGGCGAAGCCGCGCAGGCGATTCGGACGACAGCTCTAAGCTCCAGCGGGAACGGGCGGCCGGCTCGTGACATCCGATGTCATGTACGGCCCCTCAAACTCAGGAGCGATGAAATGAACACCTGGCTTACCGCGTTCGGCACGGCGCTCGTCCTCGTTGCCGGTAACGCAGGAGCAGAGAATGCCGGCCCGACGGATGCGCAGATTGCCGCTATCGTCGTCACTGCGAACCAGGTCGATATCGATGCCGGCAAGCTGGCCCAATCCCGCGCTCAGTCCCCGAAAGTCAAAGAGTTCGGGCAACGCATGGTCACGGACCACAGCGGTGTGAACCAGTCTGCGGTGGCGCTGGTCACCCGGCTCAAAGTGACGCCGGAGCCGAACGACACCAGCAAGAGCTTGCAGAAGGGCGGTGATGACAACCTGGCGACGCTGAAGAAGTTGAGCGGCGCGCAGTTCGATCAGGCCTACGTCGATCACGAAGTTACCTATCACCAGGCGGTGCTGGACGCGCTGGACCAGACGCTGATTCCGAGCGCACGCAATGCCGAGCTGAAAGCGCTTCTGGTCAAGGTGCGTCCGGCGTTCGTGGCGCATCTGGAACATGCGAAGCAGTTGCAGGCTTCGGTGGGTAAGAGCGGTGGCTGATCAGGCAGTTCTTAGCCATCACCGCCGGCGCATGTTGGCGGTGGCGGCCGGTTCGCTCGTGTCGATGCTGCTGGTCGGCGAATGCGCCGACGCTGCGGAGCCCGTGACGCATACCGTCGTTATCGAGAATATGCGTTTCGATCCCGACCGGCTGACCGTCAGGCGAGGCGATCGTGTGGTGTGGGTCAACAGGGATCTGTTTCCACACACGGCAAGCGCGGACGGCAAAGCATTCGACTCGGGCGATATCCCCGCGGGAAAAGCCTGGGCGTATCTCGCCGCTGCATCGGGGGACTACACTTATACGTGCACTTATCATCCAGGCATGCAAGGGACGCTGATCGTCCAATGATGACCGACATCGCACCATCGCCCGCCGCAGCACCAATCGAAGAGGATGACCTCACGATCGCGCATCGTGTCTCAGGAGGAGATCACGTGGCGTTCGAGCGGCTGATGCGTCGCTATAACCGTCGTCTGTATCGGCTTGCACGCGCGGTCCTCAAGGATCCGGCCGAAGCCGAGGACGTGCTGCAGGATGCGTATTTGTCCGCCTATCAGGCCCTGCATCACTTCCGCGGTGACGCGACACTGTCCACCTGGTTATCGCGTCTGGTGCTGAATGAGTGCTCGGGTCGCATGCGTCGAAACACCCGCCGCCGGAACATCATTCCCATGGTCAGTTCAACCGACAGCCCCGAAGTCGATGCCGTGGCCGCGAAGGATTCGGACCTGCCCGACCAGGCGATCGGCCGCGCCCAGATGCGGGAGCTCCTCGAACACAAACTGGATGAGTTGCCGGAGACGTTCCGGCTGGTCTTCGTGATGCGCTCGGTCGAAGAGCTCAGTGTGCAGGAGACTGCCCAGACACTCGATATTCCAGAAGACACGGTACGCAGTCGCCATTTCCGAGCGCGCAGTCTGTTGCGGGAAGCGTTGGCGCAGGAAATCGATCTGGCGGAGCGCGATACATTCGAGTTCGGCGGCGGACGTTGCGATGGGGTGATCGCCCGAGTACTGGCTCGACTGCCGTCCTGATTCCAAAGAAACATTGCGTCGACCCAGTGTTGGCGTTGTTTACATCTTGCGCCGCCGCGAAAGATCGTCACTCAGGCTAATCATTTGAGGGAGATGGCCGAAGACGACGCGGGCTCGCTTAGTGCATGAGGCGGTCTGATAACGAGCCCTGGCCAACCTGGACGTCAACACGGAGCGTCTGCGGCAATGAGCACCCTGCTTTCTGCCGAACAAGTCAAACTGCAAGACGCCGCCTTCGAGTTCGCCCAGCGCTTTCCAGCAGACATGGTTGAGCGTGATCGCAGCGCGACGTTCGATCGCAAGGGCTGGCGTCAATGTGCGGAATTCGGCGTGCTCGGCATGCCGATTCCGCAGGAATTTGGCGGCCTGGGGCTGGGCCTGTCCGAGCTGCTGGCAGTGATGGAAGGGCTCGGCCGCGGCTTGCGGGACCAGGGGCTGCTGTTCTCGCTCAATGCCCACTTGTGGACCAATTCGATTCCCATCCTGCGCTATGGAAACGAGGCGCAACGGCACAAGTATCTCAAGCCGCTGTGCGATGGCTCGCTCATCGGCGCCAATGCGGCGTCGGAGCCGGACGCGGGTTCGGACATCTTCAGCATGCGTACTCGGGCGCGGCGGGAAGGCGACCACTACGTGCTCAGCGGCACCAAGACGTTCGTTACCAATGCGCCGGTGGCCGATGTCTTCGTTGCTTACGCAACAGTCAATCCTGCTCTCGGCGCCACCGGCATCACGGCATTCATCGTCGATCGCGACACGCCCGGGCTGATCGTCGACCGCAAGCTCGACAAGATGGGGCTGCGAACCTCGCCGATGGCGCAGGTCGTGTTCGATGGCTGCCGTGTGCCGGTCGATCAGCGTCTCGGGCGTGAGGGCCGCGGTGTGCTGATCTTCGAATGCTCGATGGAGTGGGAGCGAGGCTGCATTCTGGCGAGTTGCCTCGGCGTCATGCAGCGGCAGCTGGACGAATGCGTGGCCTATGCCAGGACACGCAAGCAGTTCGGCAAGCCCATAGGCAAGTATCAATCGGTGGCCAACCGGCTGGTGGATATGAAAGTGCGCCTCGAGACCTGCCGTCCGCTCGTTTATCGGATCGGTGCACTCAAGGACGCCAACAAGGACGCCACCGTGGAGGCAGCGATGGCCAAGCTCCATGTTTCGGAGAGCTTCGTCAAATCGTGCCTGGACGCAGTGCAGGTGTTCGGGGGCTACGGTTACATGACCGAAATGCAGATCGAGCGGGATCTGCGCGATTCGGTGGGCAGCACGCTGTACTCGGGAACGTCGGAGATCCAGCGAAACATCATCGCACGGGGGTTGGGATTGTGAGAACGGATGCGGCTGTCGCGATTCAGCCTGCCGGAGTCAGCGCCTATTGGCGTCATTGGTCGACGATCGGTCAGCTGGCGTTGATCCTGCTGGTCGTGCATGTGTACGAGCTGGAAGGCGCGCAGTTCACGAGAATGTTATGGATTGCAGCCGCGGGCTTTCTGATCAGCATCGCGCTACCGATCAGCTGGCGGCTCCCCTTGTTCACATGTGTTTCGCTCGCGGCGGTGTTCGTGGTCTTCGGCCTGGTCGATGGCGCCTGGTTGATCGCATTGGGGCTGACGCTCATCGGCATCTGTCACATTCCGATGGCGTTGCGGCTGAGGGTTGCGATGCTGGTTCTGGTCGGCACGGCGCTGGCGGTGCTGCGTGTGAATACAGCAGGCTCGCCGTGGTCGGCGGCGATCTGGCCCATCTTGGGCTCGATGTTCATGTTCCGTTTGATCCTCTATGTGCGCGCGATGAAGAGCGATCAGGGGCCGCGCACCTGGTGGTCCTCTCTGGCCTATTTCTTCATGCTGCCGAACGTCGCCTTTCCGCTGTATCCAGTGGTCGACTACCAGACGTTCCGTCGCACGCACTTCGATATCGACGAGGCGACGATTTACGAGCAGGGCATCCTGTGGATCTCGCGGGGGCTGCTGCACCTGGTCCTGTATCGTTTCGTCTATCACAACCTGCTCGGCGATCCAGCCGACGTTGCGCGCCTGTCGGATCTGGTGCAGCTCATGCTGGGTACGTTCCTGCTCTACCTGAAAGTGTCGGGGCAGTTCCATCTGATCGTCGGTCTGTTGCATCTGTTCGGCTTCCGCCTGCCCGAGACTCACAAGCTCTACTATCTGGCGCACGGCTTCACCGAGCTGTGGCGCAGGATCAATATCTACTGGACGGACTTCATGATGAAGACCGTCTTCTATCCCATGTATTTCCGGGTGAAGCGCTTCGGTCCCGCGATGGCGGTCGGCCTCTCCACCGCGGCGGTCTTCGTGACCACCTGGGTGTTGCATTCGTATCAATGGTTCTGGCTGCGCGGCGGCTTTCCGATGACCTGGCCCGACGCGCTGTTCTGGGGAATCCTCGGCGCACTGGTGGTGCGTGGCGCACTGAGGGAACTGCGCGCGACCAAGACTGCCAGGCGCGGCGCAGCTGGATGGGATTTCAGATTGGGAGCGAAGGCGGCAGGGACCTTCTTTCTGTTCTGTCTGCTGTGGTCGTTGTGGAGCACCGAGTCGGTCAGTCAATGGATCTGGATGCTCAGCAGCGCCTCCGAAGTCGATGTGAAGGGCATTGCGCTGCTGCTGGCGACCTTCGGCGTCATCGTGTTGCTCGGCGGCGTCGATTGGGAGGCGAACAAGCGCGCGTCTGGTTCGCGTTGGCGCCAGCCCTGGGTACGAAGCCTGGGCTCTCTGATCTTTCTGCTGCTGATTGCCTTGCCGATGGTTCGAGATATGGGGCCGCAGTCCTGGAGCACAGCACTTGCGTCGCTGCGCGATACGGGGCTCAACGTCCGGGACGCCGCCAAACATCACAGGGGTTACTACGAGCAGCTGGACGTGCGTGGCCAGATCAACGCCGCTGTCGCGGCGTCCGATGAAGGCCGTGCGCAGTGGCTGGATCCGGCGCAGGCAGGAATCATTCGCCTCCGGCAGGATCCCATCGAGCGCGATCTGCATCCCTCGCTCAATTTGATCTGGAACGGCAATGCCTTCTCCACCAACAGCTTCGGCATGCGAGACCGCGAGTACTCGTTGGTGAAACCGGCCGGCACCTACCGGATCGCATTGCTCGGGCCGTCTCACGCCATGGGCAATGGTGTCGCCGATGGCGAGACGTTCGAGCAACTGGTCGAGCAGCGGCTCAACCAGGCGATCCCGGCGGGAGATGCGCACAGGTTCGAGATCCTGAACTTCGCCGTCGACGGTTATACGTTGCCGCAGCAGCTCGCCATGCTGGAAGACCGCGTCCTGCAATTCGATCCCGACATGGTGATCGTCAATCACTATCACCGCGGGCGCACGATGACGGAAGCCTATCTCGGGAAGATCACATGGAAGCAGATCCCGGTCTGCGACGATCTGCGCGCCATCCTGGCCCGCTCCGGCATCGCACAGGTCGATCGCGGATCGGTACCGGTTCCGACCGAGCTGGGACGCGCTCTGGCACGCAGTCTGGGTTTCAATCCGCGAATGCCTCAAGGAGAGTTCGACGCTCGCGTACGTCGCATCTCCGATGAAGTCAACGATTGGGCATTGGAGCGGATCGCGACCGTTGTGCGTGACCACGGCGCGGTTCCGGCGGTGTTGGCACTCAACGCCGTCATCGACGATGTGCCCACGGAAGTCCCCAACCTTGCCGCCATCCAGCGCGCGCAGTTCCTGATGTTCGATCTATTCGCCGTATTCCCGGCGGCAGATCGTCATGCACTGAGAGTGGCTCCCTGGGACGATCATCCAAACCGGGTGGGGCATGAGCTGATCGCCAATGCTTTGTATTCGGAACTGATCGGCGCGCTGCCACCGGAATATCTGAAGAACGACACACACGAATAGGGGACGAACGAATGCAAAACGTACGCGAGACAGTACGCAGGTTCATCCTGGACAATTTCCTGCCGGGCGAGGATGCCTCCAATCTGACCGATGCGACCGAGCTGAAGGAGAGCGGCATTCTCGACTCCATGTCGACCCTGAAGCTGGTCACCTTCCTCGAGGATTTGTACAAGGTCGAGTTCGAGGCGGACGATCTGGATGCGGCCAACCTGGCCACGGTCGCCAGCATCGCCGCGTTGGTGGCCTCCAAGCAGAGTGCCTGATCCCATGAGCGCCCGATCCCTGGCAGGGTTGCTCGAGCACACTGCGCGCGAATTTCCCGAGAACGTCGCAGTTACGGTGCCTGGCGGCAGAAGTGTCACCTACTCGGAGCTGTCTGCACTGTCCGATAGGGTTCGCGACCGGCTCGTCCACATGGGCGTTCGCCACGGCGATCGAGTGGGGCTCAGACTTCACAAATCGATCGATGCGGTCGCTACGATATTCGGCGCGCTGAAGGCGGGTGCTGCGTACGTGCCGGTCGACGCCGAGTCGCCGGCGTCACGCGCTGCGTACATCTTGAATGACTGCCAGGTGAAAGTCGTGATCACCGAGCGTGATCTGGAAGCAGATCTCGTGCATGCGTTCGGTGGCCCGCATGCATCGCCGCCCATGCTCGCGCTCGATCCCGGCGCGGCGCGTCCGCTCGATGAGTTGTTGGACACGTTGCAACGGTCTATGCCGGCCGACTCGGTTGCGTCGGTCGTCACCGGCCTGGATGACATTGCTTACATTCTCTACACGTCGGGCTCGACGGGGAATCCCAAGGGCGTGGTCCTCTCGCACGCGAACGCGCTGAGTTTCATCGACTGGTGCAGTGAGACCTTCGCGCCGCGCGCCGATGACCGATTCTCATCGCATGCGCCGTTCCACTTCGACCTGTCGATCCTGGATATCTATGTTTCCTTGAAACACGGCGCGACGCTCGTGCTGATCGGAGAGGCGCTGGGAAAGGAGCCTATGAAGCTGGCAGCGGCCATTGCCGCCGAGCGCATCTCCGTCTGGTACTCGACGCCTTCCATACTGAGCTTGCTGGCCAACTACGGCAGGCTCGCCAAGTACGACTTCGGATCGTTGCGTATGGTATTCTTTGCGGGAGAGGTCTTCCCAATTCCGCAATACCGCGCGCTGCATGCCTTCTGGAGCAGGCCGCGCTACTTCAATCTGTATGGGCCCACGGAAACGAATGTTTGTACGTGGTATGAAGTGACTGCGGAGACGCCTCTGGATCAGATGTCGACGTTCCCGATCGGCAGGATCTGTCCGCCCAACCGCGGCAGGGTCGTGAACGAGCACGACGAATGCGTCGCTGCAGGTGAGTCGGGCGAATTGCTTGTTTCGGGTCCCAACGTGATGCGCGGCTACTGGAACCTGCCCGATCACAACCAGCGCGCCTTCCTTACGGACGAGAGCGGGCAATGCTGGTACCGGACGGGAGATATCGTCATCGAGGAACCCGACGCTGGATATCGATATGTCGGCCGTCGCGATCGCATGGTGAAGCGACGCGGTTATCGGGTCGAGCTCGGCGAGATCGAAGCCGCATTGCTGCGCAAACCTGAGGTGCGGGAGGCTGCGGTGATCGCAATCTCCGATCCGGCCGCCGGTGTTCGCATCCTGGCATTCGTTGCCAGCCAGGAACAAGCGGCGCTCACGCAGATTGCGCTGAAAACGTATTCGGCACAGGCCTTGCCGCCCTACATGATTCCCGACATCTTCGCGATCGTGCCGGCGCTGCCGCGAACCTCGACGGACAAGATCGACTATCAACGCTTGAAGAGCGTCGCTTGAGCATCCGGCCGAAAGCGCATCACAAGTAACAGCACCGCGATGGACGCAGGCAGCCAGAACAAATCGGTGGGTGTGGGCCGGCGGCGCGCGTAGCGCGGATCGCGCAACGTCTGGCTCAGCGATGTAGGGCCGGTCATACGCGCGTAATCGAATCCGACCTGGTCCGCGAGTGCTCGCAGATGTGGCTCTCGTAGTCCGGACAGATGCTCGGTGAGCGGCGCGTTGTTCATGCCAAAGGCGGTCGGCTGAATGACTTCGTCGGCGCGCCAGTAACCCTGGCGATGACCTTCTTCATCGACTCTCGGGATCGGACTCGGTACGTCCGCTCCAGCACCGATGAGCCAGCCGCGAATCGAATGTTCTTCAAGATCGTCGAGCACGCGGGGCGGATACGCCGGATCGAGCAGCGGCGCTTCCTGGCCATCCGTGATGAAGACGATGTCGGGATGCGAATCCGCCGGCAAGTTTGTTTCCTGCGCGGCGAGCACCGACCAATAGATTCCCTTGGTGATCTCGCTCGCATTCGACCAGCGCATTCGTCCGTCGATCTGTTCGAGCGAAGCGAGTAAGTCGTTGTAGTAGGCGCAGACCTCGACCGGCGCCAGCAGCGGTATCGTCCGGTAGCCAGTAAAGGCGGCCCACCCGACGCGAGAACCGCACGGCAGATCGCGCAGCATTCGGCGGGCCGCTTCATGTGCCAGGGCGAGGCGGCTGACGGGTGTCGAGTCGAGCTCATAGTCTTCGACATTCATGCTCTGACTGATGTCGAAGACCAGCACGTAATCGTAGGCATCGTGCGGCAGGTCGATCGGCGGCATCACGAGTGCGACCAGCAGCAGCACCAGCGCGAGTGCGATCGCTCGCGAGTCCTTGCCCACCGGCAGGCGCAACGACTTCATGGCAGGTCGATCCTCACTCCTTGCAGGGTGCTCACGCTCTGTTCGCGCTTTGGCGGCTCATCTTTTTCTTCGAGCTCCTGCTCGAGCTCCGGCGCCAGTTGCAAGGCGCGTGAAAGGTTGTATCGCGCGTCCCAGTGGGCCGGCTCGTTGCGGAGTACATCGCGATACTGCTGTTTCGCCAGCTCGATGAGCGGCAGCGATCTGAACGCTTCACTCGCACCGTCCTTGAGCGCGTCACGCATGTACAGATTGCCCAGGTTGTAGCGTGCAGCCTGGCTCAGGTCGCGCCGGTCGCCTTCGATCAGCGCTTTGTATGCTTTCACTGCCGCTTCGGATTCCCCGGCGCGGGCCAGCGCTAGCGCACGTGCAAAGCTGGCTTCGGGCACGGTGGCCTCGAAATCCGATATGCGCGCACTCGCTATCGCCGCGTTGGTACGTTCGAACTGACCGAGTTGGGATGCGTGATATGCAGCCATGCTTCCGCATACGAGTGCGGCCGCGGCGAATATGCGATGAGCGATGGATCGCTTCACGGCACACTCCGCAGCAGCATGGACCGATATATCAACAGCACCGCACAGGAGAACGCCGCGACGGCGAGAAACAAGCGGCTGTAGTCCTGGCGGGGAATCTGCTCCAGGAAGTCGAGCGGCAGATTCTGCTGCCGATCGACATCGGCGACTGCCCTGGAGAGCTCTTCGGGATCTTCGGCCTGATATACGCGATACGGCGTGGGTAAGCTCTGGAAGAAGCGATGCATCGCCATCTCGGGTGCATTCTCCCAACGCGGTTCGGTCGAATCGAGTTTTGCGCTGTTGTAGGAGCGCAGATAGATCCAGTAGAGCGCGATCCGATTGCGCAGGAGCCCGTTGCGGATCCGTTGCATCGTCTCTTCGTCGAGGTGCGCGCCTCCGTCCGAGACCAGCAGCATGATTCGGCTGCCCGAGTAGGCGCGCTGATCGAACTGTGCGATCGCTGCGACGAGTCCGCGCCCGACCGCGGTATCGGCCAATCCGCGACCGACAGCACCTGCCGCGATGCCGGCCTGCATGACTGCATCGTGTTGAGTAAACGGCACGACGCTCAGCGGCCGATTGCTGAAGTACATGAGCGAGAAGCGATCGTCGGGCCGACGTGCGACAAACTGCGACAACAACTCACGCGCCACCTGAGCCTTCTGCGGTCCGCGTCCGAGGTGATGCAGCAGCACGCTTGGATCGAGCTCTCGCCAGTTGGCCGGCAGCATTCGATCGTCCATGCTGCGACTACGATCCAGCAGCACGAGGATCTCTGCGCCTTTGCCGGTGCGTAGCACCTGCGTCTGCGGCCGGCCCGGTTGGGCCAGGGCCAGGATGCTGCTCGCCAGGGCGAGGAATGCAAAGACGGGCCATATCCAACCGATGACGCGCCCGACGCGGTCGTGTGGCAACCAGGCGACGGACGGAAACGCAATCGTGTCACGTCGCCTGCGTAACAATGGCAGCAGCGCGAGCGGCAGCAGCGTCAGCACCCATGGATGCTCGAATGCGAATGAGCCGCTCATTGCGCCTGCCGCCGTTCGATCTGGCGCAGCTCCCGACAGAGCGTACGGATCGACACGAGATTTCCCTGCTGCCCCGCGCCGAAGAACCGATCGTTCGATTGGGCGAAGAATCGTTCGATCTCCGCGCGCCGTGGCTGCAGATACGGGGCACGCTCGAACAGCGCCGGCAACGTTTCTGTTTGCAACACGCGGCCCGCGGTCTGATCGAAGGCGCGGTGCATGGCTTGCCATGCTTCGGGCGCCGTCTCGTCGAGCCGACGCAGTTGATACAGAGCGCGAGCGAACGGGCGGTTGTGACTGTCCCGCCAGTTACGCCACTGCAACCAGGCGAGCCACGCTGCGAGCGTGACCCCAAGTGCGACCGACCAGAGCAGCACACGCGAGCGTGCGGGGGTGGTGTCGATCATCGAAACTTCACTGTCGGGGCGCAGTTCGTCCACGGCACCGGAGGAGTCCGAGATCAGCGGTCCGACGCTGATCGGTGCCGCCGGAACGGAGAGCTGCGTGCCACGGGTTTGGTCGTCGATCTGCCAGGCGGGCAATTGAACGGTGGTGAGTGCCGGTGGCGCATTGATCAGCTGATAGTCGACGACCAGCCAGCGACGCCCGTCCGAACTTGTTTCAATTCTGGGCGTGCGCCGTTCGAGCCAGATGTTCACGCGTTGTGGCGGTGGCAAGGCGGCGGGCTCGAAAACCTGATGCGGCGTCGTGAGCAGCACCCGTTGAGTGAGCAGATCTCCGATCACATATCCGAATGGACGAGGTTGCTCGACGATAGCAGGCGCCGGCGGTTGCGCGGCCATGGTGTTGGTTGTGATCGCTGCCAGGATCGCTAGCAGCGCGATCCGCTGCCTTCGCGTGCCGCCACTCATGCCGTGGCCTCGAAGAAATAGTGCGACAACGCCTCGTTGTCGAACTCGCCGCTGATATAGAAGGGCCGAATGCCACGGGCCGTGAACAGTGCGTTCAACTCGGCACGCCGACGCTCCACCGCGTCATGCCAACGTGCCCGCATGCTCGGCCGCAACCAGAGAGTGGTTCGACGAGCCGATTCCATATCTCGCAGCGGCATGAGGCCGTCGCGGGCCGGAGGTCGTGTTTCGGCCGGATCCCAGACGACGAGCGGTACGATGTAGGAGTGCGCGAGCAGATCGAGCACGCCGTGCAGTCGAGCCAGCGGCCAATGGAAATCGGACGCCAGGAAGATCAAGCCGTGACGTCCGGCCAGATGCAACGCCGCTTCCTCCAATCCTTCGCCGCCTCCCGCCGTGCCTTCGCAGTTGCTCAGCATCGAAGTCATCACTTCGCCCACGCCACGGCTCAACAGTGCGGGCACGAACAGATCGGGGCGCTCGTGAGCATCGAACGCGAGCATGCCGAGCGGATCGCCGACACGAAAAGCGCTGTGCCCGAGCGCCGTCGCGAAATCGGCCACGACCTGCAGCTTGGTCTTGGGAGAGCCGAAGCGCATCGATGTCGAAACATCGACGACCAGATGCACCGGCACACTGACCCGCTGCCGATTGACTCGCACCAGCCAATCTCCACGAACCTCGCGCAGACTGGCGCGCAGATCCAGTCGACGTGGATCGGGCCGATCGTACAGGCTCACATGGGAGACGAATTCCTGGCCGGTACCCAGATTCGAGCCAGGATGCGAGCCAGGTCGCCAGCCGCCGGAGCGGCCAGGCAATCTGTAGTGAAACTCGCGTGAAATAGCCATCGTCAGCGCGGTGTCGGGACGTGTTCCAGGATCTGCTCGATGAGGGCCGAAGCGAGTTGCGCACGACGTAACTCGTAGACCGGCGTAAAGAACACTCGATGACCGAGCGTCCAGGGAGCGACTGCGTGAATGTCCGCGGGAGTCAGATGAGTTCGGCCGGCGAGCCAGGCTACGACACGCGCGGCTCGGGTCAGCGACATCATGCCGCGCGGGCTCACGCCGGCGAGTATCAGTTTCGTCATGTCGACGCCGTCCAGGCGCACGCCAAAGCGCTCCGGCGCCTGGCTCGCATCCCATAAATCCAGCACGTAACGCTCCAGGACTTCGCTCGCATGGATACTGCGCTGGATCGCCGCGCCGATCTCGTTGAGCTGCTGCCAGGGCAGAATCGCCGGCGTCACTCGATCGATCAGTCGATCGACGTCGTGAAAATCAGGATCGAACACCAGTGCGCGGCGTATTGCGGGCTCGGCGGGCGTGGGCATGCGCAGCTCGAACATGAAACGGTCGCGCGCCGCAGACGCGAGCTCGAAGGTTTCTTCCTTCTCGACCCGGTTGCGATCCGCGAACACGATCATGTGCGGAAAGCGATATTCCCGATTGAATGCCGAGACGGTGCGTTCGGCCATTGCCCGTAACAGCAACGATTGAACCTGCGGGCGTGCGCGGTTGATCTCGTTGAAGAAAAACGTCGCCAGCTGCTCACCGTGCCGGAGCAACGGACCTGGCTCGATTCTCGGCTTGCCTTCGGCGTCGACGTACGTGTGATAGATGAGGTCGCCGGGCATGAGATCGACGGTGCCCTCGACGCGCTCGAAGTCTCCGCCGATGGCGCGAGAGAATGCGCGCAGGATGGTGGTTTTACCCACGCCGACATCGCCTTCGAGAAGAACGTGCCCGCGAGCGAACAGCGCTACATTGATCAGCCGGAGGGTGTCGCGCTGACCGATGACGGCCTTGCCGACTTCCTCCTCGACCCGTAACGCTCGATCTCGCCAATCCTGCAGCTGTTCGTCGGAAGCCATCGGACCCTCGTTGCACGAGACTCAACCGACCTGCGACACGCGCCCTAGTGTGGTGATTTCTGCGTCGATTTTCCACCTGTGATAAAACATCGGCCGTTGCGTCGCCGGTCATCGCATTGGAGGCACTGATGTATCGTCCAGGTCTGTTGTTCGCGCTTGCGGGCTGGGTGGCTGTGGGAGCGCACGCCGCGAATGCGCCTGCCGGCGACCCGAAAGCCACCGAAGTGTGGTCGCCGGTCCCGGCCAAAGTGACGCCGGGTGCGACGCCCGGCGCCGCGCCTTCGGATGCCATCGTGCTGTTCGACGGCAAAAACCTGAATGCCTGGCAGAGCGAGAAGGACGGCGGGCCGGCGAAATGGCGAGTGGAGCGGGGCGAGCTCGTGGTCGCTCCAGGCGCGGGTGACATTCAAACTCGCGACCGCTTCGGCGACGTGCAACTGCATGTCGAGTGGTACGCGCCCCAATTGCCGCCGGACAAAGTCGATCAGGATCGCGCCAACAGCGGCGTGTTCCTGCAGGACGTGTACGAAGTACAGGTGCTCGATTCCTTCCAGAACAAGACGTATGTGAACGGCCAGGCAGGCGCAATCTACAAACAGTATCCGCCGCTGGTGAACGCGAGCTTGCCCGCCGGCAAATGGCAGACCTATGACATTATTTTCACGGCGCCGCGTTTCGCGTCGGACGGTTCGGTGAAGTCGCCGGCACGCATGACGGTGCTCCACAACGGCGTACTGATACAGAACGATGTTTCACTGAAAGGCGCGACGGCTTACATCGGTGAGCCAAGCTATCGGGCTCACGGCGAGATGCCGATACGTCTGCAGGATCATTCGCACGAAGTCCGCTTTCGCAACATCTGGCTGCGCAAGCTGTGAACCGACGGTTCAGCGCTTCCCGCAGTGCCGGGCGATGCATGCCTTCAGCAACTCGCTGTCGATGGGCTTGGTGATGTAGTCGTTCATGCCCGCCGCCCGGCACTCCTCGTCGGCGCCTTTCATGGCGTGAGCGGTGAGCGCGATGATCGGAGTACGGTGCGATGCCGATTCGCGTGAGCGGATCTGTTGCGTGGCTTCGTAGCCATCCAGTTCGGGCATCTGACAGTCCATCAGAATGACATCGAAGTGCCCGTTCTCCCAGGCGCGTACGGCTTCCTTGCCGTTGGCTGCGACTTCGACCGTGCAGCCGATTTTTTCCAGCAGCTTCACGCCCACTTTCTGATTGACCGGATTGTCTTCGGCGAGCAGGACGCGCGTTCGTTTCTCCCGCGCCCGCATTGCCAGCAGCTCGTGCTGGGTGACGATGGGAGGCTTGGAGGCGTTGCGATCGTCGGGCGCGGCGCCGAGCACGATCATGAGCGTATCCACCAGGTCGCTGTGGCTGACCGGCTTGAGCAGATAAGCCGCGAACCCCATGCGTGAGAAATGCGAGCTGTCGCCGGGCTGGCCAGAGGAGGTGAGCAGCACGACCCGCGTGGAATTGATTGCGGGATCTTCGTTGATGAGCCCGCCGAGCTGCGACCCATCGATGTCCGGCATGTCGTGATCGAGCAGCGCGACTTCATAGGGCAGCCCGGCCGCAGCCGACAGACGCAATGTTTCGAGCGCTTTGGTCGCTGAAGACACGCATGTCGCCAGCACGCCGCAACGAGCCATCTGACCGGCCAGGATCTTCAGGTTCGTGTGGTTGTCGTCCACCACCAGGACGCGACGATCCTTGAGCGTCAGCGGCGTGGCGGTCCGCGGTTGGATGTTCTGTTCTGCCGCCGCGAAGCGCAGCGTGAACCAGAAAGTCGAACCGGTGCCCGGCACGCTGTGCACGCCACACTCGCCACCCATGAGATCGGTCAGTCGCCGAACGATCGACAATCCCAGACCGGTGCCGCCGAACTGACGAGTCGTGGAGGCGTCGACCTGCGAGAAAGGCTGAAACAGCCGGTCGATGCGATCGGCAGGAATGCCGATGCCGGTGTCGCGAACTTCGAAGCGCACGCGCGTGCCGGCGTCATCCGACTCCAGAACGTCGACCTTGATGGCCACTTCGCCGACGGAGGTGAACTTCAGAGCGTTGCCGCCGAGATTGGTGAGGATCTGGCGCAGGCGCCCGGGATCTCCTTTGACCGCCGCCGGCAGATCCGGGTCGATGTCCAGTGTCAGCTCGAGCCGTTTGCGGTGGGCCTGGAACGCGATCATCCGACCCACGTCTTCGACGATATTGCGCAGGTCCATGTCGACCTGTTCCAGGTCGAGCTTGCCGGCCTCGATCTTGGAGAAGTCCAGGATGTCGTTGATCACGGTGAGCAGCGCTTTACCGCTTTCGTGAATGGTTCGTGCGTAATCGCGTTGTGTGTAGTCGAGCGAAGTGTCGAGCAGCAGCTCGGCCATGCCGAGCACGCCGTTGATGGGGGTTCGGATCTCGTGACTCATGTTCGCCAGGAACTCGCTCTTGGAGCGGTTCGCGGCCTCGGCCGCTTCGCGCGCCGCCTGCATCTCGGCGACCATGCGTTTGTTCGAAGTGATATCCCGACCGATGCCGACCAGGCCGGTGATACGGCCTCGGCCATCGCGTACTGGAATCTTGCTGGTCAGAAAATCGTGCGGCTCGCCGGCCACGTCGGTCACGATCTCTTCCCGGTCGACCAGCGGCTCGCCGGAGCGGATCAACGCCTGCTCGTCTTCGTGGAAGCTCCTGGCGACCTCGGGCGGAAACAGATCGAAGTCATGCTTGCCCAGCAGCTGGTCCGGCGTCATGCCCAGGTTCCGGGCGACGGCAATGTTTGCTACCAGGAACCGGCCGTTCACGTCCTTCGCATAGATGAAGTCGGGAACGTTATCGATCACTGTGCGCAGCAGAGCCCGCTCACCGGACTGGCGATCTTTGCCAGTGCGTCGGAGCGCTCGCAGCCTCGCGAGGAGATAGGCGATAGGAAGGCTGAAGGCGAGGGCCAGCCCGGCCAGGCTCCAGATGAATGTTTGTTGGTCAACCATACGCGCAACCCTGCACACGATCCGTGTCGTGGCTTGAGACGGTCCACCCTGTTCTCCGGCTCACCATCGCAAGTTTGCGTTATGACTGTCCAGCGGCGCGCCTGCGCTTTGTGACGCGTCGCAGCGACCGTTGCGGAATGCGGAACGTGCGTCTCAGTTTTCGGCGTTGGGCTGTCAACGAGGGTCAATACGAATTGTGACGATTCTCACAGCTCGCGTGGGCGTTCAGGGTCGACGTCGACCGGAACTTCGGTGGGGTTTGCTCATTCAGCGGTGAGGCAGGCGCAGGAGAAGTGTCATGGCTGCTGCAACGACCGTCGAAGACTTTCTGGATCGTCGTCACCTGGCGTATGAAAAGGTGTCGCACAAACGCACCGACAGCAGCATGAATACTGCGCGGGCGGCGCATATCCCGGCGGAACGAGTCGCAAAAGGGGTGCTGCTCAATGCAGATGGCAACTATGTGCTGGCGGTGACGCGTGCCGATTGCCATCTCAACCTGGACGAGTTGCAACGGCAGCTGCAGGCCCGCGTCGCTCTGGCGACTCGCGAGGAGATCGACAGCGTGTTCGACGACTGCGCACGTGGGGCCGTGCCGGCGCTAGGGGCGGCGTACGGTATCGATAGCATCTGGGACGACGGGCTCGAGCAGGAGCCGGATCTGTACTTCGAGCTGGGCGATCACACTCACCTGATCCATCTGCGTACCCAGGATTACCTGACATTGCTCGGCGCCGAACGGCACGGCTCTTTCAGTGAGCCGATGCGCGCGGCCGACGCGAGTCTCTGGCGGGGGCGCTGAACAACCTTCAAGCAGGCTCCGATCGGTTGCTCGAGGCCGGGGCTCCCTGCGATTTCAGGTAATCGACGATCTGCTTCCGGACGGCCGGATCGCCGATGCCCTTGTAAGGTTTCATGTTGTTGTTCGGCACGACCTGTTCCGGGTTCTCGATGAATTTGTCGAGCGTCGCCTCGTCCCACACGTGGTCGGAGCCTTTCATGCTCTGGGAATAATTCGGATAGCCCGATGACGAGCCGGCTTTGGCGCCAACGATGTTGTGCAGCGACGGACCGAGCCGGTTGTCGCCTTCCTTCACGGTGTGGCACGTTCGGCAATGGTTGTTGAAAGCCGATGGCGATGCTTCCGTCGCGAAGCAGGGCATCGATGCGGTGGCCAAAACAACGATCAAGCCGGGGGCAACTACGCCACGAATGATGGAGGTCATGATAACTCCATGAATGAGTCCGCGTTCGCACGGCGCTGTCGGTGATAACACGTCGCTGCGGGTGAGAAACGTAGGGGTCTTCAGGGTGGTTCCAACTGCCCTGGCCGGCTCCTCGCGCCAGCGATAGGATCGGTGCTCGCGTCGATGCAACCGAGCGTTCCCGTCATGGCCGAGCTCAGGAATCTGCTTCGCGATTTCCTACTTGCCGCGATCCTTGCCGGCGTCGTGTGCACGCCGGCGTGGCCCAGTGAGCATGCGACCTCCGATCAGGGTGCGCTGGCGGCGTACATCGCGCGTCCCGATCCGAGTTTTTCGCGGCGGGAAGTCATGTCCGGGCGGGTGGGGAAGGCGGAATACGTCGAGTATTTGCTGACCTCGCAAACCTGGCGGGGCATTGCCTGGAAACATCAACTGTTCGTGTTGCGCCCATCGAACATGACAGGCGATGTGAAGCATGCGCTGCTGTTCATCCACGGCGGACGTTGGAAACCGGAGTATGACGGCGACCGGAAGGACGCCGAGCTGCCGCGCGAAGCGGCGTTGTTCGCTCGCCTTGCCGAATCGATTCAGGCGCCGGTCGCCGTGCTTCGGCAGGTGCCGTTCCAGCCGATGTTCGATCGTCGCGAAGATGCGTTGATCGCCTACACGTTCGATCAGTACCTGCAGACCGGCGAGAGCGATTGGCCTCTGCTGCTGCCCATGGTGAAGAGTGCAACGCGCGCGATGGATGCGGTTCAGTCGATCGTGCAAGAGCGCTGGGGCGGCTTGCTCGAATCCTTCACCGTCGCGGGCGCATCCAAGCGCGGCTGGACCGCATGGCTCACAGCGGCGGTGGATGGTCGCGTGATGGCGGTCGCTCCCATGGTGATCGATGTGCTCAATATGCGCGCGCAAATGGAGAATCAGCGTGCCACCTGGGGCGAGATCTCCGAACAGATCGTCGACTATTCCTCGCTCGATCTGCCCAAGCGCCTCGAGACGGAGCGCGGCGAGGTGCTGTTGTCGATGGTCGATCCGTTCAGCTATCGCGGGCAGCTGACCCAGCCCAAACTGATTCTGCTCAGCACGAACGATCGCTATTGGCCGCTCGATGCGCTGAAGTTCTACTGGCCGGAGCTGCTCGATCCGAAGTATGTGCTGTATGTGCCAAATCAGGGTCACGGCTTGCGCGACGCCGGCCGTGTGATCGGCTCTCTGAGTGCAGTACATCGCTATGCTGCGGCGGGCAGGCCATTGCCTCGAACGAGTTGGTCGGTTGCAGCCCGGGATGGAAAGCTGATCGTCTCGGTGAAACCAGATCGAACTCCCCGCCGCGTTCTCATGTGGAGCGCTCGCAGCTCTACCCGCGATTTCCGAGATGCGCGTTGGTCATCGCGACCGTGCGAGAAGAACCACGACGGCTATGTTTGTTCGGCACGGCGGGGCGAACGTGGCTACGACGCAGTCTTCGCCGAAACCTCCTTCCGCGACTCGGGCAGTCCAGTCTTCTCCACGACCACGACAGTCTGCCTGGTAGGCAGCGACGAAGACGGGCCACCAACGTGTTGACGTAGACGTCCGCCACACGACCGGGCGCACGTGCGATCATTGCGGCATGACCGAATTCTCCAGATTGACTCTGATCGAACCGCTGCAGCGGGCGCTTGCGGAAGCGGGTTACACGCAGATGACCCCGGTACAGGAAGCGAGCCTGCCGCCCATCCTTTCGGGGCGTGACGTGGTGGCGCAGGCGCGTACCGGCAGCGGGAAGACCGCAGCTTTTGCGCTCGGCTTGTTGTCGTCGCTCGATGCAACGGCGGTGCGGCTGCAAGGTCTGGTGTTGTGCCCGACGCGGGAGCTGGCAGACCAGGTCAGTCGCGAAATCCGTCGGCTGGCGCGCTTCATCCCGAACGTGAAGGTCCTGACGCTTTGTGGCGGGGTGCCTTTGCGACCGCACCTGGCTTCGCTCGCGCACGAGCCCCACATCGTGGTCGGCACGCCAGGCCGCATTCTGGAGTTGATCGAGAAGCAGGCGTTGCCCCTGCAGGCCATCAAAGTGCTCGTGCTCGATGAGGCGGATCGCATGCTCGACATGGGATTCGCGGATGCGATCGACGCCATCGTTCAGGCCACGCCGGAGCAGCGGCAGACACTGCTGTTCTCGGCAACCATCCCGCGATCGATTCGCGAGATCAGCCGGGAGTTTCAAAGTGAGGCCGTGGATGTCACGGTCACGAGCGATGCGGACGAGCCGCTGATCGAGCAGGTGTTCTTCGAAGTCGCTGCCGAATCGAAGCTGCACGCGCTGGAAACCTTGCTGTTGAAGTATCGGCCGGAGTCGGCGGTGGTGTTCTGTAACACCCGGCAGGAGGTGCGTGCCGTCGCCGAGGATCTGTTCAAGTGCGGCTTCTCGGTGCTCGCACTGCATGGCGATCTGGATCAACGCGAGCGCGAGGAGATGCTCGTGCGCTTCGCGAATCGAAGCTGCACGGTTCTGGTGGCCTCGGATGTCGCTGCACGAGGGCTGGACATCGCGGATCTGGCGATGGTCATCAACTTCGACATTGCCAGCGACGCCGATACGCATCTTCACCGCATTGGCCGAACCGGGCGCGCCGGTCGCCGCGGTATCGCTCTGAGCCTTTGTTCGCCACGCGAATCGAATCGGGCCAGGGTGATCGAGGAACGGCTGGGCGAACCACTTACCTGGCAGGCGTTGCCGCCACTCGACGACTCCGAGCCTTGGTCCGCGCCGTTCGTGACATTGGCGATCGATGCCGGTCGCCAGGATAAGCTGCGTCCCGGCGACCTGTTGGGCGCACTGACGGGCGAGGCCGGGCTGCCCGGCACGGCTGTCGGCAAGATCGACGTATTCCCGACTCGCACCTACGTGGCCATCGAACGAGCATCGCACGCGAAGGCGATGCAGCGGTTGCGCGCCGGCAAGATCAAGGGACGCACCTTCAGGATTCGGAAGATCGGTTGACGGGCGCGAACATGACTTTCGAATCTCTCGCGCTGTCTCAACACCTCATTCGCGCTGTCGAAGAGCGCAAATACGCCGCGCCTACTCCGATTCAGAGCGCGGTGATTCCAGCCGTGCTGAGTGGGCGAGACGTGTGGGCCTGCGCACATACCGGCTCGGGCAAGACGGCGGCGTTTGCTCTGCCGCTCCTACAAAGGCATTCGCAGGACGGTCGCGAAACGCCGCGGCGAGTTCGTTCACTGATTCTCGTCCCCACTCGTGAGCTTGCCGCGCAGATCGGCGCCTCGATCGAGAGTTATGCGCGCTACCTGCCCGAACAGGTCAAAGTCGCTGTGGTGTTCGGCGGCGTATCCATCAATCCGCAGATGATGGCGTTGCGAGGCGGCGCCGATATCGTCGTAGCCACACCGGGTCGATTGCTGGATCTGGTGGAGCACAACGCATTGAGTCTGCGATCTGTCGCAACGTTGGTGCTCGACGAGGCGGATCGGTTGCTGGACCTCGGTTTTGCGGACGAGCTTGCGAACGTTCTGAGCCTGTTGCCCGAGCGTCGGCAGAATCTGCTGTTCTCGGCGACATTTCCGCCTGAGGTCAACGCATTGGCGGCGATCCTGCTGCGAGATCCGCTACGAGTCGATGTTCCTTCCACACCCGCGACGGTGCCGGATATCGCTCAGCGCGCCATCCACGTGGACGCGCCTCGTCGCACTCAGCTGTTACTTCGCCTGATCCGCGAACAGGGCTGGACGCGCGTGCTGGTCTTCGTCGCCACCAAGTACTCCACCGAGCACGTCGCGGAGAAGTTACGGCGGGCGGGAATCGAGGCCGAGGCGCTTCACGGCGAGCTCAGTCAGGGCGCGCGAGCTCAGGCGTTGGCGGATTTCAAATCGGAACGGTTGCAGGTCCTGGTCGCGACCGACCTCGCGGCCCGCGGCATCGACATCGTGCAGTTGCCTGCAGTCGTGAATTACGATCTGCCGCGTTCCACTGACGATTACATTCACCGGATCGGTCGCACCGGGCGTGCCGGTCAGTCGGGTGTTGCAGTGAGCTTCGTGAGCGCCAGCACGGAGGCGCATTTCAGATTGATCGAGAAGCGACACGGACTGACGCTGCCACGCGAGATCGTCGCCGGATTCGAGCCGGTAGAGACGGCAGCGCCGGTCGCTACTGCACCCGGCGGATCGACCGGCGGGATCAAGGGAAAGCGCAAGAGCAAGAAAGACAAGCTGCGCGAGCGCGGGTTGAAATAGAGAGTCAGTCGACTTCGCGTTCTCGACGTTGCACTCTGCCTTCGCGCAAGCGCACGTACTGCATGTGGATGCCAAGCTCTTCCTGGTAACGGCGGACCAGCCGCGACTCGACCTCCGTCATCAATGAGACGGCAACGCCCTGAGCGCCAGCGCGACCCGTGCGACCCACTCGGTGCAGATACGCCTGGCTCGAGGTGGGCACGTCGAAGTTGAACACGTGCGTTACGCCCTTGATGTCCAGGCCGCGCGCGGCGATGTCCGAGGCGATCAGCACGCCGATCGTTCCCTTTCGAAAGCCGTCCATCGCATGCTTTCGATCCTCTTTATAAAGCGCCGCATTAAGGTCGGCGGCGGGAATTTTGTGATGCGCCAGCTTCAGAGCGATTCTCTCTGAGAGGTCGTTGCGATGGACGAAAACGATGGCGCGCTCCGGCGCGAGCGCGTGCCAGAGCTTGCGCAGTTCGTCCGGTTTGTCGCGCTCCTCGCAGATCAAGTACAGATGTTCGATGTTCTCATTGACCGGGGCGGCGCCCGCCTCGAGCAGAGCCAGCTCGGGCGACCATTCCTGGGCGATCGCCGTACTGCGTTGTTCCAAGGTTGCCGACGCGAATATCAGCTGCCGGGTGCGAGGCGCGGCGTCGACGATCGCGCGAACGGCGAGCAGGCTGTCTTCGCTCAGCAGCCGATCCGCCTCATCGACGACGATGTGACGCACATGCTGGGCCTTGAGCTTGCCCTTGGCGAGCAACTCGGCGATGCGGCCCGGCGAGCCGACCACGACGTGCGGCTTCTTTTTCAACTTGTCTATCTGCCGCTCGGTGGACGTGCCGCCGATCAGCAGCAGCGAGCGGACCGGCCAGCCGGCATTCTGCGCCAGCTCCCCGCATTGACGATGAATCTGGATCGCCAGCTCGTGGGTCGGCGCGACGATCACGGTTTGGGTCGCGAGCTGAGTGGCGTCGAGACGAGAGAAGATCGGCAGCAGGTAGGCGAGCGTCTTACCGGTGCCGGTTTCGGCGTGCAGGTAGGCGTCGCGACCGGCCAGCAGCACCGGCAGCGCGGCGCTCTGGATGGGAGTGGGCTGGCTGATCTGCTGCTTTTCCAGTGCGGCGATCAGTTCAGGCGCAAGCTGCAGCTCGGTGAATGTCATGGACGAAGGGCGGGTCGTGTGAGTGCGGACCGGGCATCGTATAACACTGCAGGCGATCCGGGGCTCATGAGCTCACCGCTCGATTCGCCCGGCCGGCCTCGCCGACGTAGAATCCGGCGGGTCCACCGAATGGCAGTTCCCGGATCATGCGTCTGCTCGTCGTCGAAGATTCCGCACCGCTCAGCGCTGCGCTGCTGAAAAGTCTGCAGGGTGAAGGTTATATCTGCGATCACGCGGGCGATGGCGAGGCGGCGCTGCGATTCCTCGAGGTGTACGAGTACGACCTCGTGGTGCTGGATTTGATGCTGCCGCAATTGGATGGTTTCGGGGTTCTGCGGGCGATCCGGCAGCGTAGCTATCCGACCTGGGTGCTGGTGTTGTCGGCGCGAGATCAAGTCGCCGACCGAGTCGCGGCGCTCGACGCGGGAGCCAATGATTATCTGGTCAAACCCTTCGCGTTGGACGAGTTGCTGGCCAGACTTCGTGCGTTGAGTCGCCGACCGACCGATGACCCGCGGCCGGTGCTCACCCACGGTGAGCTGCATCTGGAAATCCTTTCACGCGTGGCTCGCTGGCAGGGCGAGGACTTGCAACTGACTCCCAAGGAATTCGCGTTATTGGAACTGTTATTGCGCTCGCGCGGGCGGGTCATGTCGCGCACGCAGATCTTCGAGAAACTGTATGCGAGCGCCAGCAACTCGTCCGACAAGGCGGTGGAAGTCATCATGAGCACCTTGCGCGCCAAGCTCGCCAGGGCGGGTGCAGGCGATCCGGTGCAAACTCGCCGCGGATTCGGCTATGTCATCGCCTGAAGCGAATCTCTGGTCCATCCGGCACCGTCTCACCATTCGATTGACCTTTGCACTCGGTCTGGTGCTGGCGCTGCTGTTCGTAGCGATGGATTACTGGATCGACGCCGGCGCGCACGATCATCTGGATTCGGTGCTCTCGAATCAGGCTCGCGGTGTGGCCTACGCGCTGAATCACAACGATCCGAAGATGCTCGAGCGGCTATTGCCTGACTACGATGTCCCCGGACACACCGAATTCTTCACGGTCTACGATGCCAATGCTCGCGTGGTGCTCACGTCGGCGAACAGTCGTGGCCGGGCCGTAGCGGGGCCGGGTCACAGCTGGCCACTTCCTGCTTACTACGACGTGCTCACGCCGGATGGCCACAAAGGCCGGGCACTCGCCGTGAGGATGGAAGAGCACGGAATCGGCGATCTTCTGGTCGTGGCCACGGAACGCGAAGCATGGGCCAACGCGGAAGAGGGCATTCATTCCGTGTTGCTCATAGGAATCGCAGTGACTATCGTGGTGGTCGTGCTGCTCGTGCAATGGGTGGTGCGCAATGCCTTCGCGCCGCTGCTAGTGCAAGGGGCTCGCATCGCGAAGATGGATGCGGAAAAGCCGCCCGAGCGCGTTGGCGAACATCTGCCTACAGAGCTTGCACCGTTCGCGGCTGCGTTCAACATCGGCATCTCCAGGCTCTACGGTGCGATTCAGCGCGAGCGACGTTTTTCGCGCGACATTGCACATGAATTGCGTACGCCATTGGCGGAAACGCGCCTGGCCGCGGAGGTCGCGTTGAACGATGGCGACGATGCAGCCCTGCGCGATGGCCTGGTCACCGCGATCGCAGCGACCGAACGCATGCAGCGCAGTGTCGACACGCTGCTGGCGCTGGCGCGATTCGAGTCCGGCCAGGAAGCTCCGGCGCTGGACCCATTGGATCTGGCTCGGCTCGCCGCAATTCAGATCGAAACCATGCATCGTGCGGCCGGAGCCAACCAGATCGAGCTGAAGCTGCATGCGCCGCCTGAAGTCTGGGTGCACAGTGATGTCGGTATTCTCGAGCGCATTCTCACCAACCTGCTGCAGAACGCCGTTGATTACGCACCGGTGGGTGGCTGCGTGAACTGTTCGATCACGCAGAAGCGGCACGACGGCCGCAGCCAGTACTTCATTTGCATCGACAACGAAGCGCCCCAGCTGACGCAAGCTGATCTGGTGCATCTCGGCACGCGCTTCTGGCGCAAGCCGCACGAGGGAGGCACGGCACAGCATGCAGGCCTGGGGCTCGCCTTGGCCCTGGCGCTCGCGCAATCACTCTCGTTGCAGTTGGAATTCGAGCTGCGAGAAGCGCGCCTGTACGTGACGCTCGGACCGTTTCCCGTCCTGTGATTCGCGCGATCCGTCTGTCCTCCAAAGCTTGAGCAAAGCTTCATCGGGCATGCTGGGGCCTTCGCCCCGTGTAGTGGATTCTTGCCGATGCTCCGTCTGCCTTTTCGGCCCGCGTGGTCGATCATTGTCATCGCGATCGTGGTCTTGGGCGGCTGGTGGCTGTTCGGTCGCGAGCAGACGCCCCAGGCAACGCCCGCATCCGAAATGGTTGTCGATGCCAACGGTGGACTGACGCTGGATGCGATACAGACCGGCGCGCTCGGCTTGCAGACCGAGGTTGCGGTGGCCGCGACCACTCTGCCCATCAGCGGCTTGCCCGCCGAAGTTGCCCCGCCATTGCATTCGAGTGCGCGAGTCGCCGCGCCGTATGCCGGCGTGGTGACTCGGATCCTGCGAGATGAAGGCGATGTCGTAGCCAAAGGCGATGCACTGGTGCGCATCCAAAGTCGTGAGTTGCTCAGTGCACAGGCGGACATGGTTCGTGCACGCACCGAGGCCATCGCAGCGTTACAGCAGGCCGAACGTAACGAACTGCTGCTGAAAGAAGGAATCATCGCCGCTTCCCGCAATGAAGAAAGTCGAGCCCGCGCAGCCGCGGCGGCTGCGGCTCGCGAGCAGGCAGAAGGCGCAATGTCCGGTCTACGCGTCGTGTCGGATGGCGTGCCGGGTGAATATGAGTTGCTGGCGCCGATTGCGGGCAAGGTGTTGCATCGGAAGGTGGTCCCTGGCCAGGCAATAGCCGCGCTCGAAGAGACTTATTCGGTGGCGGCGCCCGGCAGTCTCGATCTCATCTTCAGTGTTGCCGTGAGCTCGCGATCGAGCGTCGCTCCTGGAATGGAAGTTCGATTGCCAGACGGCAGTTCCGGCAGTGTCGTCGCTGTAGGCGCCGATACAGACCGCGCCAGTCAGCGATTGCGCGTGCGAGCGCGTGCCGATGACGATCGCGGCCTGCTGGCCGGTCAGCATCTGGAGCTGACCTTGCTGGCGCCGGCGCCGGCGGACTCGATCAGCGTGCCCAACGCAGCGCTGATCACCGAAGGCAATGGGCACGTGCTGTATGTGCTTTCGGGAGAAACCTACCGCGCGGTGCGCGTCGAGCGGCTCGGTGGCGATCACAAGCAAGCCATCGTTCGTGGCGAGGTCAAAGCCGGCGAACGGGTCGTGGTGCAAGGTGCCAGTGCACTGAAGTCGCTGCTCGCGGCTGAGTGATCGAATCATGCTGGCACGATTGATCGAATTCTCATTGCGTCAGCGCATGCTCGTGCTGCTCGCGGCCGCAGGCATCGCTGCAGCGGGCATCATGGCGTTCCTGCGACTGCCCATCGACGCCTATCCCGACATTTCCCCGACGCAGGTGAAATTGATTCTGAAGGCGCCCGGCATGACGCCGGAGGAGATCGAGACGCGCGTCGTCGCTCCGTTGGAAATGGAACTGCTGGGCGTGCCGCGCGGCGTAATGCTGCGTTCGATGGCCAAATACGCCATCGCCGATATCACGCTCGACTTCGAAGAAGGCACCGATATCTATTGGGCGCGCCAGCAAGTGGCCGAGCGGTTTGCCAACGCGGCGGACAGCCTGCCGGATGACGTGAGCGGCGGACTCGCGCCGATCTCCACGCCGCTCTCCGATGTCTTCATGTTCACCATCGAAGGCGAGAGCCTGTCGCTGACCGAGCGGCGTACCTTGCTCGATTGGACCTTGCGGCCAGCACTACGCACTTTGCCCGGTGTCGCGGACGTAAACGTGCTGGGCGGTCATGTCGGCAGCTTCGTCGTCGTGCCCGACCGTGCGCGTCTGAACGCCAACAACGTGCTGTTCAGCGATCTGGTCGAGGCGGTGACGCGCAACAATCGCAACGACGGCGCGGGTCGTATCGGCGCTGGGGAAGAAACATTGATCGTGCGCGCCGAGGGTGCGATCAGTTCGCTCGAGGATCTTCGGGCAATCGTCATCCGCTCCGGGGTGGCGCCGGTTCGCATTGGCGACGTTGCCGAAGTTCGAGTGGACTCGCTCACTCGTTACGGCGCGGTGACGCAAGACGGCACAGGCGAGGCCGTGCAGGGAATCGTCGTCGCTTTGCGTGGCGCCGATGCTTCGCAGCTGGTGAAAGGCATTCGTGCCAAGCTCGATGAGCTTGCTCCGACGCTGCCGCCTGGCGTGACGATCTCGACTTTCTACGATCGCAGCTCATTGATCCAACGCGCGGTGGGAACGGTGCAGAGCGCGTTGCTCGAAGCGACGGTGCTGGTCGTGGTGCTGTTGCTGCTGTTTCTAGGGGAGTTGCGTGCGGCGATGGTGGTCGCATTGATGCTGCCGTTCGCCGCGTTGAGCACGTTCCTGCTGATGCATGTCACCGGGCAAAGCGCCAACCTCATGAGTCTGGGAGGCCTTGCCATTGCGGTCGGCATGTTGGTCGATGCCGCGGTCGTGGTCGTCGAGAACACCGTCAGCAAGCTCGATCCCAATGCATCGGGCTCGCACCTGCCGCGGCTACATCGGGTGTTCGCTGCGGCCCGCGAAGTTGCGACTCCAGTGGCGTCGGGCATTCTGATCATCTGCCTTACGTTCCTGCCGCTGCTCACGCTGGAAGGCCTGGAAGGCAAGTTGTTTGCGCCGGTTGCGCTCACCATCGTCTTCGCTCTGGCGGCGTCGCTGCTGCTGTCGCTGACTCTGGTGCCCGTCCTGTCGTCGATGCTGCTCAAGGAACACGCCCATAGCGAGCCATTCGTCATGCGCCATCTGTCGCGGCTGTATGTGCCCTTGCTGGATGGCGCGCTCAACAATCCCAAGCGCGTGTACGTCGCGGCAGCTGTGACCCTGGCGGTCGGTGTGGTCGCGTATCTGGCGACGGGCAAGACGTTCATGCCCACCATGGACGAAGGCGATCTGCTGATCCAGACGCAGAAGGCGCCCACCATCAATCTGCAGCGCTCGCTCGATATGGACATGAGTCTCGAGCGCGCCATCTTGCAGCAGGTGCCCGAGGTTCGTCGGCTCGTGGCGCGCACCGGATCGGACGAGCTGGGTCTGGATCCCATGGGACTGAACGAGACCGACGTGTTCATGGTGCTCGCGCCCAAAGAGGAATGGCGAGTTCCGGACAAGGAATGGCTGGCGGATCAGTTGCGCGCCGTGATGTCCCAATTCCCAGGCATGGATTTCGGCTTCACCCAGCCGATCGAGATGCGCATCTCCGAAATGCTCACCGGCAGTCGCGGCGATCTGGCGATCAAGGTCTTCGGTCCCGACCTGGATCAGTTGGGTCAGCTGGCAGAACGCATCTCGGCCGCGCTCGCCAAGGTGGAAGGCGCACAGGACATTCTCACGCAGACGACAGATGGCGTCGCTTATCTGCGGGTGGTGATCAATTCACAAGCGGCCGGTCGCGCGGGGCTTGCGGTCGCGGATGTGCAGGATGAGTTGCGAGCGCAGATCGAAGGTGTTCCCGCCGGCATCGTCATTAAGCCCGATCGTCGCATTCCGATTCTGGTGCGCGGTGGCGATGGAGTGCGCGATTCTGCGCAGCGCTTCAACGACCTCAGGCTGGCCCGCGGCGACGAAGGTGAAATTCCGCTCGCTTCGATTGCACGTATCGAAGCCGCATCCGGCCCGGTAAGAGTGAATCGCGAGAATGGCTCTCGCTTCGCGGTGATTCAAGCAAACGTCGGTGGACGCGATCTGGTGGGCTTCGTGGAAGAGGCGAAAGCGACCATTGCTCGCGATGTGCCCATGCCGGCGTCGTATCGCCTGGAGTGGGGCGGTCAATTCGAGAATCAACAGCGGGCGGCTGCCCGGCTGGGACTGGTCGTTCCGGTGGCCATCGGTCTGATCTTCGTCGTGTTGTTCACGACCTTCGGCTCGGCGCGGCAGGCAGTGCTGATCCTGGGCAACGTTCCTTTTGCCCTGGTCGGCGGCATCGTCGCGCTGTGGCTGTCGGGTGAGTATCTGTCGGTGCCGGCTTCGGTGGGCTTCATTGCTCTGCTGGGCATCGCGGTGCTCAACGGCCTGGTTCTCGTGTCGCATTTCAATCATCTGCACGGCGTCGGCGAGAGCATCGACAAGGTCGTGCGTGAAGGCGCACAGCGTCGTCTGCGCCCTGTGCTGATGACCGCAACCATCGCCGCGCTCGGCCTGGTGCCGCTATTGCTGGCGACCGGCCCCGGCTCGGAAATCCAGCGGCCGCTTGCGATCGTCGTGATCGGCGGGCTGGTGAGCTCGACCGCGCTCACGCTGCTGCTGTTGCCGGTGCTGTATCGGCGCTTCGGCGTGGCGCTTCCCTCTGCTTTGGAATCGGCTGCATGAGCGCGTTCGTTCGACTGGCTCTGGTGTTTCCGCCCGCCATCGAAGCGGCGTTGGTCGAAACATTGATAACCGCGCCACAAGCGCCGGGCTTCACCTTGTTACATGCGCAGGGACACGGCAACGATTTTCTCCACGCGTCCACCGCCGAGCAGGTCCGGGGCAGTGTCGATCGCCGCATGGTGTTGATCGTGATCGAATCGGCGGTGCTGCAGCCGTTGCTCGAATCGATTCGCGGGCAAGTGCGGTCCCATCACGTGGTGTGGTGGACCGAGCCGGTGCTGGAACGCGGGAGGCTGGGGTGATGCGGCGGCACATTTTTTCGATGCTCTGCCTGCTCGGTGTGTCGCAAACGATATCGGCACAGAGCTATCTGCCGCCGCTGGAGGTGGCGATGGAAGCGATTGCACAGCAGGCCGAAGTGCTCGCTGCGGACGATCGGGTCGCCGCGGTCGACGCTGAAGCACGGGCGCTCTCCATCGGAAGTTATGAGTTGGAAGCCACTGTGATTCCGCAGCGCCGGCGTACGCGCGAGGGCCAGTCGCTCGATGAATTCGAAGCACAGGTGGGGCGATCGTTCCGCTGGCCGGGCAAGGCGGCGCTGGATCGCGAGATCGGTGCCCGAGCGCGCACGATTGCCGGCTTGGAACGTGGAGAGGTCGCGCACGAAGTGGCGCTGCATTTACTGGAGCTATGGATGCAATGGCTGCGCGCCACCGCGACCAATGAGGAAGCTCGCGCGCAGTTGCACTCGTTGGAAACCGAGCATGCGTCGTTGGTTCGTCGAGTTGAGCTCGGCGATGCGGCGCGCCTGGATCTGGATTTGATCACCGCCGAGCTTGCTCAAGCGCGAGCGGCGGCACTGAGCTCCGAGACGCTGTTGGTCACGGCGCGTCACGCATTGAACACCGATTTTCCGCAGATCGAGTTGCCTGCTCGGGCGCCGTCGCTGCCCGAGCCGCAGGTTCTGGCCGGCGCGGAACAGGAGTGGCAGTCGCGTATCGTCAACGACAGCTATGAGCTGAAAGTGGCCGAACAGAATGCGGCACGTCAGGATGCAACGGCGAAACGCGCCTGGGCGGATCGCATTCCCGATCCGAATCTCGGCGTTCGTTTCTTCAACGAACGCGACGGGGAGGAGCGTGCGGTCGGTCTCGTGTTCACCATGCCGCTATCGAACCGCTATCGGCGCGAACTGGCGAGCGCGGAGCGGGCTCAAGCTCGTGCTCGCCTGCGCGATGTCGAAGTCGTCCGGCGGGTGCTGGCCAAGGAAGCCCATCTTAAAGTTGTGCTCGCCACCGACGCTTTGAATCAGTGGCGCGCTCAACGCGATGCTCACGAAGCCATGAGAGCTGCCGCGAACAGGACTCATCGCGCCTGGGAGTTGGGTGAAACCGGACTGGCGGAACGTCTGCTGGCTGCACGCCGTGCACGTGAGATGGCCTATCAGGAGCTGAGCGCACGCGCGACGGCGCATGAAGCGCAGCTGCGCGTTCGCATCGACAGCCATGATCTCTGGCATCGCGCTCACACGCATGAAGAATAGGTGAGCGCCCGCGCAGTTATTCGACCGTACCCGTTGCCGGTAGATCGAACTCACCTGACGTGCGGAACCGCATGCTGTTGAAGCTCGATCCGTGGAGCTTGCCGGCCATGTCATAGCTGATCGTCCCGGCGCCGCCGCGCTGGATCATGTCGACGGCCTGACGCGCCATGCGAAAGGCCGAGATGGTGACCGGCACGCTGATGATGGATTCACCGAAGCGCGGCACATTGCCACCGGCGTCGCTCACACCGGTCGCGAAGGTTTTTCCCTGCACCTTCATCTCCAGGGCCACGCCGTTGTAGTCCACGGGTGCGTCGTTGGGATTCTGCACCCGCAATTTCACCAGCATGCGCAACTCCAGGCCCTGCCCCTGCAGCGGCTCAATACCCGCAACCGTCACCTGCAGGGGATCGCGGCCTTGTAGGCTTGCGCACCCTGCCGGCGCGAGCAGCGCAAGCGCCAGCGCAACGATCGGAAGAAAACGTCGGATGTTCATGTCATGTCCCTTGGGTTCACACCACTTGAACGCGCCGCGGGCGCGGACGTTTCCTCCACCAGCCAGCGACAGAACGCATCGATCGCCGGGTTGGCGCCGGTGACATTCCGACGCACCATCCAAAAGCAGTATGCGTTGGACAAAGCAAGGTCGAATGGCCTGACGAGGCGGCCGCGGGACAGATCTTCCTCGACCAGTGGAGCCACGCCGAGGGCCACGCCATGCCCGGCAACAGCAGCTTCCTGCGCGAGATAGATGCTCGCAAAGACCGGACCTCGCGTTGCATCGACCCGCGTTGCGCCGGCGGCTGCCAGCCATGCCGGCCAGTCCGGTACCCCGATACGATCGACGGCGCTTTCATCATGAAGCAGCGTGTGATGCCGTAGGTCGTTGGCTTCCCGCAGCGGCCGGGCCGCATCGTTCAGCAGAGCCGGTGCGCAGACCGGAAAAACCGGTGCATCCAGAAGGCGCTCCGCGTTTACACCCGAGTAGCCGCCGGGCCCATAGCGAATGGCAACGTCGATGCGGTTGCGGTTGAAATCGCTGTGCTCGTTGCTGGTTTCGATGCGCACCTTCACGTCCGGGCACTTCAGATGGAACCGATGCAGCCTGGGCGCGAGCCATTTCGCAGCGAACGATTCCACTGTGCTGATGCGCAGGTCGGCAGCAACGGGCGATGTAGCTTTTTCCAGGGCCAGCTCGATCTGGCCAAACAGCTCGCCCAGCGACTCGGCCAGCGTCGCGCCTTCGGAGGTGAGCTCGACGGAGCGAAAGCCACGACGAAACAGCTGCACGCCGAGGTAGGCCTCCAGGCGCTTCACCTGATGGCTGACCGCCGCCGGCGTGACGAACAGTTCGGCGGCCGCGGCTTGGAAGCTGAGGCTGCGCGCGGCTGCTTCGAAGGCGCGAAGAGCATTGAGCGGGACAGGGTGGCGAGGCTTCACGGTACGTCGGAGCTTGCTGACTTGAGCCGCATCCTATCAAGTTACTTTTGCAAACGCGGCAGCAAAAATATCTCGTTTGTCGCGCTTTGCCGGATTGAGAATGATGCGCCCATCGAAGCGGGGCGATCGTCATGAGAGTCGAAGAACTGGGCGCCGGCGTGTGGATGTTCGTTGGCGACGAATATGAGTCGGTCGCCACGGCTTTTGTGGACGGCGACGATGTGCTGCTGGTCGACTCACTCGCAAGCTTGGCGGATGCACGCTGGATGCAGCGCGTTTTGTGCTCAGACATGGGCAAGCGCGTGCGTGTCATCGCATCGACTCACTTCATGAGCGATCACATCGCCGGGATGTCTCTGTTCCCAGAGGCGCTGACGATTGCACATCGGCACCATCGCCATACGTTCCTGTCGCAGAACCAACGCTCCGACGAGCTCTACCGCGAGCCGCAGGTGGTATTCGAGGGCGCGATGAAGTTTCGTTGGGGGCGGCACGAACTGCACTTTGCGCACAATCCCGGCAAGACCATGGACCACGTCAGCGTCGACGTGCCGACGGCCGATCTGGTCTGCGCCGGCGACAACATCGTCGGCAACATCATCTATCTGTCGAAAGCGGATCCTTCGGCGATTCGCGCGGCGATCGTTCGAATCAAGCAATTCGGCAGGGGCACGGTCGTGGGTGGGCACATGGGGAGGTTCTCGGGCGCTGTCCTCGACAACGCGATCCACTACCTGGATAGGTTGCAGGAGACTGTGGTGCGGATCCGCGTCGATGAGCCATCGGACGAGGTGAACGATCGCATCGCTTCCATCCCGATCGAAAGCTGCGTGGCGTCGACGGTCGAGCCGGCAGCGTTCGAGCGCCAATGGCATCTGAACAATCTGAAGGTCATCGTCGAGCAATCGGTTTTTGCGCTCGATGCTTTGGTCTCGCGAGCAGGTAACGTATGAACAAGAACGACCGAGAGACTGAACGGCGCATCGGGCGGCGGCGCTTTCTATCCGCCTGCGCGGGTGTGGCAGGCGTGGCGATGTTTCCTGGTGGTCGCGCCATTGCGGCAGGCAGTGCAGGCGGCTTGCGCATCCAGCGTCTGGCGTGGGCAGGCATTCGTTTGCAGCTTCCGCAGGCAACCTTGTTCATCGATCCATTGATCAATGCCGACCACTGGGGAACGGCGCTCAAGGATCCGATGATTCCCGTCGACGATGCGGTCGGCGATACGTATGTGCTGGTCACTCACACTCACGGTGACCACTTCGATGCGAAGGCCGCAGCGGCTGCGCTTGCCAAGGGCGGCGTGCTCGCGCATCCGGCGGGATCCAATCCGCTACCGATTCCTCAGGCAGCACGCACCAGACCGAGTGCGCTGTGGGAGCCGCAACTGCTTGGGGACTTCACCGCCACAGCCGTTCCCGCGTCCGATGGCTATGGCGATCCGCAATCGTCATGGGTCGTGAGTGCCGGCAACCGTCGCATATTTCACGGCGGCGACACGCTGTGGCATGGCCATTGGTGGCGGATCGGTCGACAGTTCGGCCCGTTCGACGCTGCGTTTCTGCCGATCAACGGCGCGCATTTCGGCTGGCGCAAACCGGTCAGCGGCCAACCGGGTGTTCTGACGCCGGAGCAGGCGGTAGCGGCGGCAACGATTTTGGGCGCACGTCGCCTGGTTCCCATTCACTATGGAGTTTCGGGCATCGACGACAACTACCTCGAGGTTCGCGATCCGGTCGGCCGGTTGCGTGAGGCTGCCGGAAAGAAGTCCATCGAAGTTCGGCCGCTGGTGCCGGGGGAGTGGCTGGACTGGTGATGTTGAGTGAGAAGTAGGATGTCACATCCAATGTGACATCCTGGGAACATCGCGATAGGCTGGCGTGATCACAACAGCTTGGTGATGTTCATGATCACACGCCGGACCCTGCTGCATTCCACGCTGAGCGCCGCTGCCTTGACGGCGACTGCACCGCTGTTCGCCGCATCACCGAAGCGCACGTTCAAGCTGAAGTTCGCTCCGCACCTGGGTCAGTTCGTCGCCCACGCAGGCGAGAACATCGTGGATCAGCTCGAGTTCATGGCGGACCAGGGCTTCACGGTGCTCGAAGACAACGAGATGATGCGGCGACCGATCGCCACGCAAGAAACGATCGCGAGCACTTTACAGAGGCTCGGCATGTCGATGGGCGTGTTCGTGGTCGCGGTGGGTGGCAACGAGAACCGGTTGTTCACGACGGGGCACGCAGACAATCCCAAGACGTTTGCAAAAGCCTGTCAGGAGGCGGTGGCGGTTGCAAAGCGCGTCAACGCTCGATGGATGACGGTCGTCCCGGGCGTGTTCGAACGCAAGTTGCCCATTGGCATCCAGACGGCGAACACGATCGATGTGCTGCGCGCAGGCGCCGAAGTGTTCGAGCGGGAGCATCTGGTGATGGTCCTCGAACCGCTCGCCGACTCGCCCGATCTGTTCCTGCGCACCGCCGACCAGGCCTATGAAATCTGTCGCGCCGTCGACAGCCCCGCCTGCAAGATCCTGTTCGACATGTATCACTTGCAGCAGAACCAGGGATCGATCATTGCCAGCATCGACCAGACCTGGAACGAGATCGGCTACTTCCAGATCGGCGACGTGCCGGGCCGGCAGTGGCCGGGCACGGGCGAAATGAACTACGGCAACATCCTCAAGCACATCTCGACCCGGATGCGGGAGAGCGGGCGCGATTTCATCTTCGGCATGGAGCATGGGCCGTGGAAGCCGAACAAGGACGGCGAGCGCGCCTGCATCGAGTCGTACGCGGCGATCGACGCCGCCTTGTAGCCTCGGGCAATCCGGGCGACTGAATCGGCGGGGCTATGGGCCGGGCGCCCGCCGAGTCTGTGTCGGGCAATTGCAGATAAGAATGATTTGCGTTATTGTTCGCCCCGTTGTGTTGCCAACTCGAATAATTCAATTCCGGCACACGCCGCTGCCCGTATTCACGCTATCTGCCGCCTTTGGCGGCGTTGCCGTGGCAAAGGGCAGCCTGGTCGACATGTCGATCGTGGCGGGCGTGGCTGGTTTCGTTGTCCGTTTGCGTTCCATGGTCCGAGGCCTTACTGCGATGTCCGCGCCGCTCCTGTCTTCGTGCACGACGTTCTTCCAGAATCCGCTTCGCTCGGCTGTGAGCTTGGCGCTGGCCGTGGCCGCCACGCATGCCCCGGCGGCTGGTGCGCAGAACGCCAAAGTCGTCGAGGAAGTGGTGGTCACCGCCGCGGGCTTCGAGCAGAAGATCGTCGATGCTCCGGCCAGCATCAGCGTCGTCTCGGCCGAAGAGTTGATGAAGCGTCCTTCGATCACGCTGATCGACGCCGTGCGGGAGCTCGAGGGTGTGGATGTTGGCGAGACGTCGGACAAGACCGGCCAGCGCACCATCAGTATCCGTGGCATGGGTTCGGACTACACGCTGGTGCTCATCGATGGCAAACGCCAGAACAACCACGGTGACATCTACCCGAACAACTTCGGCGGCAACCAGTTCAATCACATTCCGCCGCTCGACGCGATCGAGCGCATCGAAGTGATCCGCGGCCCGGCCTCGACGCTGTATGGCGCCGATGCGCTCGGCGGCGTGATCAACATCATCACCAAGAAGAACTACGACAGCTGGGGCGCATCGACCACCGTCGGTCGCGCCTTCCAGGAGAACGACCAGTTCGGCGAAGACACGACGTTCGATGCGACCGCGTACGGCTCCCTGATCCGGAATGTGCTGAATGTTTCCTTGCGCGCATCGCGCTACGACCGGGACGCATCGCTGCCCGAATACGACATCATCACCGATCCGGCCGGACAGCCGCACGAACGTGCGCTCGGCTTCGGCGGCGGCGGTAAGACCACGGACAACACCAACGAGTCCTATGGCGCGACGCTGAGCTTAAGAATTTCCGATCGACAGGACCTGAGCCTCGACTTCGACCGCTCCAAACAGGTCTACGACAACACACCTTTCACCAACAACCTCGGCACCACTGCCTATCCTCTGGGCACGGTCGACAGCATTGGCGAACTGTGGCGGGCGGCGCCGCGGGCAGGCTACGTTTCGGATCAGAAGTTCACGCGCGATCAGTGGTCGGTGACTCATCGAGGCGATTGGGGCTTCGCTGGCAGCTTCCTGTCGCTCGCTTATATCGACACCGCCAATCACGGCCGTACTTTGCCGCTGACCGCAACCGAGCGCCTGCTGCACACGCAGATCTTCGAGGGCACCGGTGCATACCAGGGCCTGTCGACGGCGCAGCGTCGCGCCATCATGGAAGAAACATTCCTGCCGCGTCCCAAGCGCGACATGGAGAGCAGCCAATACACGATCGACGCCAAGCTCGACTTCCGCATGGACGGCTTCGCCGGACGTCATCATCTGGTGGTCGGCACTCAGTTCATCGATGGTGAGCTCAGGGACGGCGTGTTCGGCATGGAGAGCGGCGTCGATGGCGCGGGCACCGTGCAGGAGCACAAGATGTATTCGCTGTTCGCGGAGAACAACTGGACACCCGTGGACCCGCTGACGGTGACCGTGGGTGTGCGCTATGACGATCACAAAGTGTTCGGCGATCGCGTGAGCCCGCGAGCTTATGCGGTCTACACCATCAGCCCGAGCTGGAGCATCAAGGGTGGCGTCGCCACCGGCTTCAAGACGCCGAAGACCACGGATCTTTACGACGGCGTGACCGGGTTCGGCGGTCAGGGCACGACGCCCTTCGTTGGCAATCCGGATCTGCAGCCCGAGACCAGCGTGAACGCCGAAGTCGCGCTCTATTGGACTGGCGAAGGCGCTGCGAACAATTTCAACCTCACGTACTTCCGCAACGACTTCAAAGACAAGATCGCACGCGGCGAGACGAATCAGAGCTGCGAAGCTACCGGCGGCGTGCGCCCCTGCGCCAACCTCGGCGCCTATGGCGATCTCGGTTACACCACGTACGCGCAGAACATCAACATCGACAAAGCGGAAATCCGCGGCGCCGAAGTGGCCGGTCGCTACCGGCTGATGGAACGTTTGTCGATCCGCGCCAACTATACGTACATCGACAGCGAACAGCTCAGCGGTCCGGAAGCCGGCATGCCGCTCACCGACACTGCCAAGCACATGGCCAACGCCACACTCGATTGGTCCCTCACCGACGCGATCAGCACGCAGCTGACTTGGGAAGCGCGCTCGAAGCGTTTCCGCGATGTCGACAGCGCAGGCAATCACCTCTATTACAAGGAATACGACGTGCTGCACCTGGGGGCGCAGTACCGCTTCAATCGTCAGGTGACGGTGAATGCGCGCGTCAACAATCTGCTGGACCGCGACTTCACCAGTTTCCAGACCACGTGGACACAAAACAACGACGCCACCTGGGCGCCGACCTTCATCGACGACTACAACAACAAGGACAAGGCCAGAAATTACTGGCTGAGCGTGAATCTGGCGTTCTGAGCGGACGCCACGCGACGGACATTCCGGGCGATCTTGGACTTTGACGTCCCGATCGCCCATCATCCGACGGAACCGTCTTTTCGTCGGGGGTAAAGTTTGTAATGTCGCCAGTTGACTTTCCCGGTCGCATCGTTCTCATCGGTTGTGGAAGTATCGGACAGGGCGTACTGCCTCTCTTGGGTCGCCACATCTCGCTGCAGGGAGAAGGGCGGATCGTGGTGCTCTCGGCGGACGAGCAGGGGCGCGGTGTAGCAAGAAGCGTCGGTGCGCATTTCGAACACGCGCATCTCACGCCCGGCAATCACCGGCGCGTATTGAGTCGGCATGTCAAAGCGGGAGATCTGGTTCTCAATCTCTCGATCAATGTTTCGAGTCTGGATCTGATTCGTTTCTGCGCCGACGCGCAGGCGCTGTACGTCGATACTTCGATCGAGCCCTGGCCGGGCGTTTATGACAATCCGATGCTCGACATGCGGCAGCGGACGAATTTCGTCATCAGGGAAAAAGCGTTGCAGCTGGCGGCGGAGCTCGGCGCCGATTCGCCCACCGCGGTGATCGATCATGGCGCCAATCCGGGCATGGTCTCGCACTTCGTAAAGCGCGCGTTACTGCACTTGGATCGTGAGTTGCGAGCGGGTGAGGCGCGGCCCGAGAGCCGCGATGACTGGGCAGCGCTGGCGCGTGATTTCGGGATCGCTGTCATCCAGATTTCCGAACGCGATACGCAGGTCGCGGATCATGCGAAACGTCATGGCGAGTTCGTCAACACCTGGTCCATCGACGGCTTTGTCGACGAGTTGTTACAACCGGCGGAGCTCTCCGTCGGTCCGCACGAATTGAATCTGCCGCGCCGGGCCCGGCAGCATCGCCCGGGCTCCGGCACTTTGTATCTACCGCGTCCGGGTGGCGGCACCTTCGCCCGCAGCTGGGCGCCGTCGGTGGGCGGATACCAGGGAATGCTCGTGACTCACGACGAGGTGTTCTCCATCGCAGATTATCTGTCGGTGCGAGATGCGAAAGGATTCAGCTATCGGCCGACCGTGATGTTCGTCTATCACCCGTGCGACGATGCGATGCTCTCTGCGCTCGAGCTCGAAGGGCGGGGCTGGAGCATGCAGCCCTCGAGCCGTCGCCTGGGTGACGACATCGTCGATGGCATCGATGAGCTCGGAGTGCTGCTCGCGGGACACGAGAAGAATGCCTATTGGTTCGGTTCGCAGCTCTCGATCCACGAGGCGCGCCGTCACGTGAAGTTTGCGAATGCGACCACGATGCAGGTCGTCGCAGGCGCACTGGCGGCAACCGTCTGGGCCATCCGCCATCCCAGGCGAGGAGTCGTCGAGCCCGAACAGATGGATCACGACGAATGCCTGGCAGTCGCAGAACCTTATCTCGGCAAACTGGTTGGCAAGTTCACCGATTGGACTCCCCTGCAGGGACGTGGCGAGTTGTTTCCCGAGCAGCTCGACGTGGACAGTCCCTGGCAACTGCAGAACATCCGCGGCCGGCAGTGGGTCGCCTAGCAACCTCGCTGCGTGCCTGAAGCGGTCGCCCTGGATCGGATCGGGGCAAACGAAGTCGAAGTCGGTGCAGCGGCGCATTTTTATTGCGCGGGGTGGCGTTTTTTGCCCTCAACCTTGCAATTCTCCGCCCGATTTCGCACGTCTCGTCCCGCTTTTCCAGGACGATGGCACAATCGGACAAGCCATCGAAGGCGCTGCTTCAGCGGGGCGCCTTACGATCGCGCCAATCTTGTGGTGAGCAAAAGAATCGACAGCAGAGGTATATACGATGACAACGACCATGGCGGTACGCCGTCTTCTGGGAGTCACTTTGCTAGGGATGGGCCTGAGCGCCACGGCAGCGGCGCAGAATGCGGGCGCAGCCCAGCAGGATCAGCAAGTGTTCGTGCAGGCCGGCCGTTTGCTGGCCGATCCCGGCAATGGCCGGGTGGAGCAGGAACGGACGGTGGTGATCGCCAATGGCAAGATCGTGGAAGTGCGCGAGGGCTATCACAGCGCGCCCGAGGGCGGCAAGACCATCGATCTGCGCGACAGCTTCGTGCTGCCGGGCCTGATCGACAGCCACGTGCACATCACCTCCCAAGGCGGGCCGACCTCCGAAGTGGATGCAGTGAAGAAGACCTCCGCCGATCTCACGCTCGATGGTCTGATGTACGCACAGCGCACCCTGCACGCGGGGTTCACCACGCTGGCCGATCTGGGCGGCGACGCCGATGCCGTCATCGCTCTGCGTGACGCTATCGCCTCCGGTCGTGCTTTCGGTCCACGCATCATCGCTGCAGGCGGCGTGGGTGCGCACGGCGGTCATGGTGACGTGCATGGTTATCGTCCCGACATCACCGATTTGTTTGCTCGCCCAGGTCGTTGTTCCGGTGCTGACGACTGTCGTCGCGCCGTGCGTCAGGCCGTGCAGCGTGGCGCCGACGTGATCAAGATCGCCTCCACCGGCGGTGTGCTGTCGAACACGGCTGCCGGCCTTGCCCAGCAGATGCAGGACGATGAGCTGCGGACGATTGTCACAACCGCTCATGCGCTGGGTCGTCGCGTGGTGTGCCACGCTCACGGCACTGATGGTGTCAACGCCGCGTTGCGCGCCGGTGTCGACTCCATTGAGCACGGCACCTATCTGGATAACGAATCCATCAAGCTCATGAAGGCCAACAAGACTTATCTCGTGCCGACGCTGCTCGCCGGCGCCACCGTGGCCGAGCGTGCTCGTACTGCTACGTGGATGCCTCCGGCGGTGCGTGACAAGGCGTTGGAAGTCGGCCCGAAGATGGTGGACATGGCGCGTCGTGCGCGTGAAGGTGGCGTTCAGTTCGCCTTCGGCACCGACTCGGGTGTATCGGCTCACGGCGAGAACGCCAAGGAGTTTGCATTGATGGTGTCCGCTGGTTTCTCGCCGCTGGATACGATCCGTTCCGCCACCGTCTGGGGCGCCAAGCACAATCGGATCGACAACGAGGTGGGCTCGCTGACCAAAGGCAAAGCCGCAGATCTGATCGCAGTGAAAGGCGATCCGCTGCAGGATGTGACCGAGCTGGAGCGTGTGAGCTTCGTAATGAAAAGCGGCAAGGTCGCGAAGGACTGAGCTCGTGCAACCGGGTGGCGGCTCGAGCCGCCGCCCGATTGCAACAGGCGCGGACAGCGATAGCTGTGCCGCGCCTTGTTATTTTTGGGCGATGGGATTGCGGGAACCTCCCGCTGGATCGATACTCGAGATCGAGTCAGCTCAAGGAAAGGATCCCCATGACGTACTGCCTCGCTCGATCGGGAACGAAGCTGCTGCTGCTGTGCTTCGTGGCCATTCCTGCTTTCGCCGCCCAAACCGAACAAAAGCCGCAACCCAGTGCGGCTCCGCCACCCGCGGCAGCAACTCATGCTCCATTGAATGCCGTTCAACAAAGTCACCAAAATGCGTTTGGTCCTATGGAGGGGAGAACCATGAGGGGTGTGTTGATTCCGGTCGGGCCAGAAACAAACACGCAGAACGTACTCAGGTTTGCGACCGGCGAGGAGATGAACGAGCTCGCTCAGCGGATGAAGGAGCGCCTCTCGGACCCGGAGCAGCGCGCGATATTGCGCATCGAGCAACGTGATTCATTGCTGTCGCAGCACGCCGCGGTGGGACGGGTGGTCGGCCTCGATCCAGTCGTGGAGCAGAAGCTGATCGAGATTCTGACGGACCAGCAGATGGAACGGCTCGATCAGATGTACCTGCGGCGCGCGGACATGACGGATCAACAAAAAATGGCCGATGAGATAACGCAGCGTATGAACGCCTTGCGCGAGTTGCTCGGTGAGGAAAAGCTGGAACGTTTCCAACTCTTCGAGCTGAGTCAGAGCGCACGTCATTGGGTACGGCAGCTCACTGCTCGGCTTGCGCCGGAGGACAGACTGCAGCCGGATCAGGAGGACAGGCTGGTCGAGCTCAAACAGGAGCAGTTCCAGGTGGCCACCGAGGCGCTCGCACCGTCGCGAACCTTCCGGCGTCCTGTCGGTCCATCGGGCTCGCTCGAAGAGGCGATGCTGGATGCGCAACGGCAAGGTCTGCGTGCGAATGAGAATGCCTGGCGCAGGCGTCAGGTCGAGAATCGGGTGTTGGAGCAGAAGGCGGCGGCGTTCCTCACTCCCGCACAACTGGCGACGCTCACCCAATATCACGCTCAGGAGCAGGACAACGTCCGGCGCTACGTCGAGTCCGCGCGTGCGCAAGCCGGCATGGATCCGCAGATCCCGGAACAGCCGGAGCCGGAGGAAGCCAGGCCTCAGGTCGTCGAAGGCCTGCTGCAGGTTGATGTGCGATTGACCGTAAACGGGGAACTCATGACCGTGACGCGCACCGTCCGCAGTGGCGAGCCGTTTACGTTCGAGGCCGCACAAGGACTGATCGTCGACGCCCTGCCGCGCTTGTATGAAGACAATTACATCGATGTGCACCTGATGTACTACGAGCAGACTGCGAGCGGCCGGCGACGCCTGGCCGGTGGCAACATCTCGACCATACTTGCTGGACAGTCCGACGGCTTCACTGGCGGCAGCAGCGGCACCGTGATCTCGGGCCGGAAAGGGTATGCGATCGAGTCCTCGGTCAACGCCAAGGTGCTGTGACACGGCTGTCATTCGCCGGGTCGTGTATATAACAACAGTGAATCGATGACGAGCGTCGCTCTGCGACGCTCGTCATCGCATCGATCCCGCCCGCTTCATCCGCTTCGCTGCTTGTCGCCGCCCGAGCAATTCCGCCCGACGCTCGTGACGGAACTGGTCGACATATTACAAAGCGAATCGTTGACATCAATATGAATTGGTTCATTCTTGGCCGCGCCGCGCAAAGGTCGGGTGGCCGGTCGCGCGGCATCAGAACTCCAGCGCAACCCCACAAAAACGAATAACGGCGGATATGCACGGCCTACTGACGACACTCATCGAGCCTATTTCGGCAGAAAGTCCCTGCGGGGCCGATCTCGAAGACACGCAGCTGCTCGCTTCGTTCGATGCCTATCGCCTGTTCGGCCAAGCCGCTCCGCTGACAGAAGAGACAGATTGGCGCGAGATTCGCGACCGCTCGCTGGAAGCCATCGGCACCAGCAAGGACTTCCGGCTGCTTGCACACTTATCGAGCGCGCTGCTGCGGGCGGAGGGCTTCGCGGCTTTCGTCGATACATTGCAGCTCGCATCTCACTGGCTCACGAGCTGGCCCAATGAGGTGTTTCCGCGCGTCGACGACGATGCAATCCTGCGACGTAACGCCTTGAACGGTTTCGCAGACCGGATGGCCGTCATCGACGGGCTGCGGCGTGCGCCTCTGCTCGTCCATCGTCAGCTGGGGCCGCTGTCGATCCGGGACATCGAAATCGGCACGAATCAAATTGCACCGATCGAGGGCGAGTCGCCGTCGATCGACGCGAACCAGCTCCAGGCGCATCTGAGCGCTACCGAGATCGACGATCTCAACGCATTGAGCACACAACTCAACGACGCCATCCAGCACCTCACCACGATCGAGGATGCGATGCGCTCGGCCGGTGGCGTGCAGGCAGCGCCCGATTTCGGCAACTTGAAGACGCCGCTGTCGCGCACGTTGAAGCTGGTGAACGATCATCTGAGCACTCGCGCGTCGGTACCGGCAGAGGCGACGGCAGAGGAGTCCGGGCCGGTATCAGCCGGCGGCGTGGCGAGTGTTGCGGTCGGGGCCATTCGCAGCCGGGAAGATGCCACTCGTGCGCTCGACGCGGTCGCGCAGTTCTTCCGCACCAACGAACCCTCGAGTCCGATTCCCCTGCTCATCGAGCGCGCCAAGCGCCTCGTGGGCCAGGACTTTCTCGCCATGCTCGAAGAGCTCGCGCCTGACGCCCTGGATCAGGCCAAAGCAGCCAGCGGCGTGCGCGAGCCAAGAGATTGAACGAACGCTTTGGATCGAGCCGACAACTAACAGCAAGTCATCTACGGGAGATGAATCGTGGCCAAGCCTAGCAGTCAGAAATTCATCGCGCGCAATCGCGCGCCGCGCGTGCAGATCGAATACGACGTCGAAGTGTACGGCGCGCAGAAAAAGGTTCAGATCCCGTTCGTCATGGGCGTCATGGCGGATCTGTCGGGCGACGCCAAGGAGCCGCTGCCCGGGGTCGATGAGCGCAAATTCGTCAACATCGACGTCGACAATTTCGATGAGCGCATGAAATCGATGAAGCCGCGCGTTGCCGTCAGCGTGCCGAACACGCTCACCGGCGAGGGCAACCTGCAGGTCGACATCACGTTTGAGAGCATGGACGACTTCTCGCCGGCGGCGGTCGCGCGCAAGGTCGATTCCTTGAACAAGCTGCTCGAAGCGCGTTCGCAGCTCTCCAATCTCATCACCTACATGGACGGCAAAGCCGGCGCCGAAGAGCTGATTGCCAAGGCGTTGAACGATCCCGCTCTGCTGAAGTCGCTGGTCGAGCAGGCCAAGCCGGCCGACCCGGCGTAACCGCCGCGGGCCCGAACAACATTTTCGTGAAGGAATTCAGACATGGCTGAAGCTCAACAGGCCGCACAGGCACAAGTCGCCGCGGATGCGAACGAATTCGCGTCGCTGCTGCAGAAGCAGTTCAAACCCAAGACCGACGGCGCCCGCGTCGAAGTCGAGCGCGCGGTGCGTACGCTCGCCGAACAGGCGTTGCGCGAGACCGCCGTCATCTCCGATGACGTCGTCGGCACGATCAAGGCCATCATCGCCGAGATCGATCAGAAGCTCACCGATCAGATCAACGTCATTCTGCACAGTGAGCGGTTCCAGCAGGTGGAGAGCGCCTGGCGCGGTCTGCACTATCTCGTCAACAACACCGAAACCGACGAGCAGCTGAAGATCCGCGTGATGAACATTTCCAAGAAGGATCTTGGCAAGACGCTGAAGAAGTACAAAGGCGCCTCGTGGGATCAGAGCCCGCTGTTCAAGAAACTGTACGAGCAGGAATACGGTCAGCTGGGCGGCGAGCCCTACGGCTGCCTGGTCGGCGACTATCACTTCGATCACACCCCGGGCGATGTGGAACTGCTTGGCCAGATGGCGCAGATCGCCGCTGCCTCGCATGCGCCGTTCATTGCCGGCGCGAGCCCCACGTTGATGGGCATGGACTCGTGGCAGGAGCTCGCCAATCCGCGCGATCTCGGCAAGATCTTTGCGGCTCCGGACTACGCCGCCTGGCGCTCGTTGCGTGAGTCGGACGACGCCAAGTACGTTGGACTTGCAATGCCGCGGTTCCTCTCTCGCCTGCCTTATGGCGCGAAGAGCAACCCGGTCGAAGAGTTCAATTTCGAAGAAGAAACCGGTGCGGGCGATCACAGCCGTTACACCTGGTCGAACGCCGCCTATGCGATGGCGGTCAACATCAACCGCTCGTTCAAGAACTACGGCTGGTGCTCCTCGATTCGCGGCGTCGAGTCGGGCGGCGCGGTCGAAGGTCTGCCGGTGCACACCTTCCCGAGCGACGACGGCGGCGTGGACATGAAGTGCCCCACCGAAATCGCGATCAGCGATCGTCGCGAGGCGGAGCTGGCGAACTGCGGCTTCATGCCGCTGATACACCGCAAGAACACCGATACGGCGGCATTCATCGGCGCGCAGTCGCTGCAGAAGCCGATGGAATATGCGGATGCCGACGCAACGGCGAACGCACGCATCTCGGCCCGCTTGCCTTATCTGTTTGCAAGCTGCCGGTTCGCGCACTTCCTCAAGTGCATGGTTCGCGACAAGGTCGGCTCGTTCAAGGAGCGCGCGGACATGGAGCGATACCTGTCCGACTGGATCATGGGCTATGTGCTGGGCAATCCCGAGAATGCGGGCGAGACCCTCAAGGCGCAGAAGCCGCTGGCCGGCGCGGAAGTGGTCGTGGCGGAAGTCGAGGGCAACCCCGGCTACTACTCGGCCAAGTTCCATCTGCGACCGCACTACCAGCTCGAAGGCGTGAGCGTGACGCTGAGTCTCGTCTCCCGGCTGCCTTCGCAGAAGCAGGGCTAAGCGCGCGAGCGTAACCGTTCGAGGGCGTCGAGCGCACCTGGGGCGGGCGGCGCACGGTCAACAACAAGCAACCGATAAGGAATACGATCATGGCAGTGGATATGTTTCTCGAGCTGGAAGGCGTCAAGGGCGAGTCGGTCGACAAGGTCCACAAGGACAAAATCGACATCCTCGCCTGGTCATGGGGCCTGTCCAACACCGGCACGCTCCATCACGGCAGCGGCGGCGGCGCCGGCAAGGCGGCTTTCCAGGACATCTCGATCACCAAGTACATCGACGCGGCTTCGCCGAACCTCATGCTGTTCTGTGCGAACGGCAAGCACTTCGCCAAGGGCAAGATCATCGTCCGCAAGGCCGGTGAGAATCCGCTGGAGTATCTGGTCATCGAACTGACCAAAGTGATGGTGTCTTCTTACTCGACCGGCGGCAGCGGCGGTGAGGAGCGTCTCACCGAGAACGTCGTGCTCAACTTCGCGCAGGTGAAGGTGGAGTACGTCACGCAGACCGAGAAGGGCGGCAAGGGCACGCCGCAGGCATTCGGCTGGAACATCGCCGAAAACGTCAAGGTGTAAGGCAACCGCCAGACACCGGACGCGTCACGCTGCGCCATTCTCGCGAAGACGAGGGGGCGCAGGTGACACGCGTTTCCATTTCAAGTGCGACGTCTTTCGTCGAAAGACGTCGCCGATTCCGGGTGACGTATGAGCAAGGCCCAAGAGCTGTTCGGTGCGGGTGATCTCGCCGGGTGCATCGTAGAGTTGCAGAACGAGGTGCGCCGCCAGCCTGCCGACAGCAAGCTGCGCGTGTTCCTGGCTCAGCTAATGATGCTGACGGGCGACTGGGAACGAGCGCTCAACCAATTATCCGTTGCGGCCGATCTGGACGCCGGCGCGTTGCCGATGAAGCATGCGTACAGCGCCGCGATTCAATGCGAACGTTTGCGAGCGGACGTATTTGCCGGCAAACGCTCACCGCTGGTATTCGGCGAGCCGCTGCCCTGGATCGCATCGTTCCTGCAGGCGCTCGAGCTGGACGCGGCAGGGCAGGCCGATCAAGCGGCGTCGGTGCGTAGCACCGCGCTGGAGCTGGCGACGCCAACGGCCGGGACCATCAACGGTTCGCCGTGCGAATGGATCGCGGATGCAGATTCGCGTCTGGGTCCGATCCTGGAAGTTCTTCTCAACGGCGCGTACTACTGGGTGCCGTTCGAACGTATTCAAAGCGTCGTCATCGAGACTCCCTCGGACGCACGCGATCTCGTCTGGGTTCCCGCGCAGCTCACCTGGACCAACGGTGGCGAGGCGATGGGGCTGTTGCCCGTGCGTTATCCGGGATCGGAGCGCAGCGACGATGCCTCGATTCGCATGTCGCGCAAGACCGAATGGCGTGCGCTCGGCGGCGAGGAACAGTACGCCGGCCTCGGCCAACGCGTGCTGACCAGCGACGCCGAAGAGCTCGGTCTGCTCGAGGTTCGCGAGATCGTGCTCGGTTCCTCGGTGGATTGACCGGGCCGACACGATGGAACTCAGCCTTCGCGAACGTCTCCAGCCCGCGCTGTTCGATCGTCTGATCGACGACGAGCGGCTGCTCACGTTGTATGAAGTGAGCGTAGCGCGCGCCGAGCTGGAACGTCTCGGACTGACCGAGCGCGATCTGGTCTCCATTCTCGAAGGGCAGGGGCTGCAGTCCAGCGGTCGCAGCGAATCGGTGGGCGCCGAGCCTGCGAGGATCCAGCTTCGATTCACCTCGAGTGCCGGTCGGACCACGCCGTCTCAATTGAAGTCGCTGGTGCTCAAGCCGCCGGGCGCACCGCAAGGTGTCGCTCTGCAGGCCTTCTGCGAATTCTCGACCAGTAACGTATTGAACAGCACGCCGGAATCGTCCGAGCAGCGCTCGGTTGCGATTCGCAGGTTGCGTGAGTATGTGTGCCGCGATCTGGCTTCTCTGCTCAACTGCGGCAGCCTCGACGCCTCGATCGATCTCACGGACTATCCGCATGTACAGCGTTCCGTCGTGAATTACGGAATGCCTTCGCTCGCCGGACGCATGGCTCGCTCGGTCGAAGCGGACCGTATCAGCAGCACCATCGAGGCAGCCATCACGAATTTCGAGCCGCGCCTGTCGCGCGTACGTGTGACTCCCGAGCTCGGCGACGACGGCTCAGAAACTCATGTGCTCGCCTTTCGCATCGAAGCGCAGCTGTGGGGTCAGCCGGCTCCGCAGCACCTGGTCTTGCGGACGAGCATCGATGTCGATTCGGGCGATGTGAGCATCGCCGACTCGGGTGTGAGATAGCGCCGATGGATCCACGCCTGCTCGAATACTACAACCGCGAACTGCAATTCGTGCGCGAGATGGGCGCCGAGTTCGCACAAGCTTATCCTCGCATCGCCGCGCGTCTTGGCGTCGACGGTGTGGAATGTTCCGATCCATATGTCGAGCGGCTGCTCGAAGGCTTCGCTTTCCTCACGGCTCGCGTGCAGCTCAAGCTGGATGCACGCCATCCCGATTTCACTCAGCATCTGCTGGAGATGGTGTATCCGCACTACCTGCAGCCGACGCCATCGTGCGCAGTGGTCGAGCTCGCACCGGATCTCAAAGAGAGCGCGTTGCTCGGTGGCCATGTGGTGAAGCGTGGCACGAGCCTGCGCAGTCCGTTGGTGAAGGGCGATCGGATCTCGTGTGAGTTCCGCACGGCGCAGGACGTGACTCTTTGGCCGCTCGTGGTCACCGAAGCGAAATATCTATCCGGCTCCGGCGCGCTTGCGGCGCAAGGCGTCGCCACCGACGGAAGTGCACGCGCTGCCATCCGCCTGCGGCTGAAAGCGGCCCCCGGCGTCAAACTGAAAAACTTGCCGCTCGATTCGCTCACGTTCCATGTGAAAGCGACGGCGGACATCGCTCATCGCGTCGTCGAGCAGATCGCGGCCGATTGCATCGGCATGTACGTGCGTTCGCCGCGCCCGGCGAGTGGCCAGGGCACTGTGCACTTCCGGCCCGCGTCGTGCGTGCGTCAGGTCGGGCTCGACGATCACGAGGCACTGTTGCCGGTCACGCGTCAGGGCTTTCAGGGCTATCGGCTGCTCCAGGAATACTTCACGTTTCCCGAGCGCTTCCTGTTCTTCTCGGTGCACGAACTGCGCGAGGCAGTACAGACCTGCGAGTCGGACGAGCTCGAAATCTATCTGGCCATGGAGCGGGCGCAGCTGGGACTCGAGAACGCGCTCGACGCCGCACACTTCCGCCTGTTCTGCACGCCGGCGACCAATCTGTTTCCGCTCTCGCTGGACCGTGTGCACGTCACCAGCCGCGAAACCGAGTACCACCTGGTGCCGGATCGCAACCGCCCGATGGATTTCGAAGTCCACAGCCTGCTCAAGATCGAGGGCATCGGCGCCGGCGGCGAGTCGATGACGCAGATCCGACCGTTCTATTCGGTCGGGCATGGCGGCGATACTCACAATGCTTCGTACTACACGATACAGCGGCGACCGCGCATGATGTCGACGAGGCAGCAGCAGAAGGGCGCTCGCTCCGCATATGTCGGCAGCGAATGTTTCGTGTCGATCGTCGACGCCGCGCAGCGGCAACGTACTGGCGAAATCCGGCAGCTCGACGTGCAGGCGCTGTGCACGAACCGCGACTTGCCGATCCAGCTTGCGACGGGTCAGGCGCGCACGGATTTTTCGGTCGAAGGCGGTGCGCCGGTGGAAGCCGTTCGCTGTATCGCCGGGCCGAGCTATCCACGGCCATCGCCAGGATTCGGCGCCGCCGCCTGGAAGCTGATCAGTCATCTGTCGCTCAACTATCTGTCGCTGATCGAGCGCACGCCGGAATCGGGCGCAGAGATGCTCCGCGACATGCTCGCGCTGTACGCAGATCCGAACGACGTGACGGCGTTGAGACAGGTCGAAGGCGTGCGCAAGGTGAGTTACAACACGGTCGTGCGTCGTGCACCGGTCGAAGGTCCGATCAGTTACGCACGCGGCCTGGAGATCACGGTCACCCTGGACGATGCAGCGTTTGAAGGCGCGGGTATCGTCTCGCTCGGCAGCGTGCTCGATCGATTCTTCGCGCGCTATGTTTCCTTGAATTCATTCACGCAGACCCGGCTCGCGTCGGTCGCTCGCGGCGTCGTCAAAACCTGGCCGGTGAGGGTGGGATGTCGTCGCTCGATCTGAACGGTCATGAGTCGAAGGCGCTGGCGCAGCTGCAGTCGCAGCCTCATCACTACAGCCTGTTCGCGGCCTTGCGCCTGCTCGAGCAGGTGTTCGCCGACAGGCCGAGGTTGGGCGAAGCGCGCAAGTCTGCGGACGATCTGGTTCGGCTCGGTCATGCTCCGCATCTCTCGTTCGCCCCCTGCGATGTAGCGCAACTCGAGCAAGCCGAGAACGGCGCCGTGCTGCTCGAACAATTCGCTTTCGGTCTGTTCGGACCGAATGGCGCTTTGCCGCTGCATCTGACCGAGCTGGCCTATGAGCGGCGACGGCACAAGGAAGACGCGACCGTCGTCGACTTCCTCAACCTGTTTCAGCATCGACTGATCTCGCTGTTCTATCGAGCCTGGGCAGAGTCGGAACCGGCGGTGAGTCTCGACCGGCCCGAAAGCGATCGCTTTCGCACCTACGTCGGAGCGCTGATCGGCATGGCGCCGGAAAGTGCACGCGACGCGGACGCTGTACCTGATTACGCGAAGCTGTCTCGCGCCGGCCTGTTCGCCGCGCAGCCTCACTCGGCCGAAGGACTCGAAGCGGTGCTCGCCGATTACTTCGGCATCGATGTCGAAGTCCGGCAGTTCGTCGGCTCCTGGCTCGGGATTCCAGAAGACTTGCAGTGTCGCCTGGGCGGCGCCGAATCCGCAGTGCTCGGCAGCAACGCCACGCTTGGCGCGTCGACCTGGCAGTGCCAGCACAAATTCGAGATCGTGCTGGGGCCGTTGCCTCGCGCGGTGTTCTCGAATTTCCTGCCCGGCGCGCCCGGTCTCACCGAGTTGCATTCGCTGGTACGCCAGTACACGAACGACGAATGGGAATGGCAGGTGCGATTGCTCCTGCGCGATGTGGAGATTCCCGGTGCACGCCTGGATGGCAAGAACCCGCTTGGCTGGACGAGCTGGCTCGGCGAGCGTCGCGCGCATGCGGCTGACGTAGTGATTCAAGAAAGCGCGGCAGCCTCTCGTGGCTGCGCGCCATCGACTATCGGCCATCAATAATCACAATTGGCATTGGAGCAAGGACACATGGGAGACATCAGTCGGGTCGCGCTTTTCGGTAAGTTGAACCGCCTCGCCTACGAGTCGGTGGAAGGCGCCACCGTGTTCTGCAAGCTGCGCGGCAATCCGTATGTCGAGCTGGTGCATTGGCTTCATCAGATCCTGCAGCAGCAGGCGTCCGATCTGACCAGCATCGTGCGCGCGTTCGACATCGATCCGAGCCGGCTTGCGAGCGACTTCACGAATGCGCTCGATCGCCTGCCACGCGGCGCGACCGCGATCTCCGATCTGTCGGCTCACATCGAGGATGTCGCCGAGCGCGCCTGGGTCTGGTCGACGCTGAAGTTCGGCGACGGGCAGATTCGCACCGGTTATCTGCTGCTGGCGGCGCTCAAGACGCCCTCGCTCAAGAACGTACTCACGAACATCTCGCGCGAGTTCGACAAGGTGAAGCCGGATCAGCTGGCCGAGGACTTCGAAAAGATCGTGGCGAACTCGCCGGAAGGCGCGCTCGGCGCGAGCGACGGTTCGCAGGTCTCGCGCGGTGCGCCGGGCGAAGCCAGTGGCGCGATTGCGCCTGCGCAGATGGGCAAACAGGAAGCGCTGCAGAGATTCACAGTGGATCTCACCGAGCAGGCGCGCGCCGGCAAGATCGATCCGGTCGTCGGTCGCGATGACGAGATCCGTCAGATCGTCGACATCCTGATGCGCCGTCGTCAGAACAATCCCATCCTCACGGGCGAGGCCGGCGTCGGTAAGACCGCGGTAGTGGAAGGTTTCGCACGACGCCTCGCTGCGGGCGATGTGCCGCCGTCACTGAAGGACGTGTCTTTGCGTGCGCTCGATGTCGGCCTGTTGCAGGCCGGCGCCAGCATGAAAGGCGAGTTCGAACAGCGTCTGCGCCAGGTGATCGACGAAGTGCAGGCTTCGCCGAAACCGATCGTTTTGTTCATCGACGAAGTTCACACGCTCGTCGGCGCCGGCGGCGCTGCCGGAACGGGCGATGCGGCGAATTTGCTGAAGCCGGCGCTCGCGCGCGGCACGCTGCGTACGATCGGCGCGACGACCTGGGCCGAGTACAAGAAATACATCGAAAAGGATCCCGCGCTGACGCGTCGTTTCCAGACGGTGAAGATCGAAGAGCCCACCGA